>OGGB01000076.1_pt1 | contig 82087 bp, 62 predicted proteins | sample 1571111 | NCBI WGS metagenome assembly OGGB01 (sample SAMEA2582067, study PRJEB24529) | metagenome | biome: Human gut stool | place: China | collected 2011
TGGTCGTCCCCAGGTCGTAGAGCAGGTTGGTCTTGATGCTTGCCGCCTCATCGGCACGCACGGTGACAGCCGAAGTCAGTATCATGGCGGTAAGGAGCGTTAAGATTCTTTTCATTGCAGAAGAATTGGATAATCAGTTTTCCATGCCGGATTTCTTGCCGGATGTTCGGGAACAAAATTATACCACATTTGTAACTTGTTGAAATGGGGGGGGGGGTACAAGTAGGGGACAAAATCGGGGACACCCCGGAATTTTTGGGGACTAAGTGGTGTACCCCTTTGTGAAATCAGGTAAAGGAATTAAATTTGTAGCATGAAAACGAAATCAACCTTATCAAGTGTGCTACATTTCCTCTTTCCGGGGGCATTGTCTTTAATGGTTATGCTTACGGCAGGATGCACGGGAAAAACGTCAACCGACGAAGCATTTTTCTTCACCACGATAGACCCGGTAGCCGACTCCCTTATGAGGGAGTTTGAGATAGTGAGCCGGGGCATAGATGACCGTGAGGGCAGTGTCGACAGTATCTTCATCAGGCTCGACTCCATAGCCGGGGCAACGGGCAATCGCCAGCTGAAAGCCCGTAGCCTTTATGTGAAGGCATCGTTATACAGCGGAAGAGGAGAGGAAGCTGCGGCGTGGGCGGCACTTGACTCTGCGCTCGCCCTTACCGACTCGGTAAAGTATCCCTACGACCGGGCATGCATGTATATCGACAAGGCATACGGTGTGGATGGTCCGTGGTCAGATATATACCGACGACTGCAAAATGATCTTGTCGTATTTAAGGAGGCAAATGACAGTTTCAGGGTGTCACAGGTGTATAATTTTATAGGAACTATAAATTATGTGTTTGGTGACGATGATGGGGCCGTGAAAAATTATACTCTTGCCGTCGACTGGCTTCCCGCGCGGTATCAGTATCAGAAGTTCATAGGATATTTCAACACTACGCTGACCCTGTACCGTCAAGGAAAGGCAGAGCAATGGTATCCGCGAGTCGACAGCCTGAAGCGGAGTGAGTTTCTTGACGAAGGCGAGCGTATAAAGACGATGACGATGGTGATGTCGTACAAAAAGTCGGGCAATGTCGGCGACCTCCTCGATGCTTATCGAAGTGCCTGCCGACCGGTAGACCCTGAGTGGTGCAAGCCATACGTGTCGTCTCTGCTCGCCGATTATTACCGGAAAACGGGCGACTACGACTCGATGCTCTATTACGCTAATATAATGCGCAATGGGATAACTGATGAGGTGAAACGGTTTGCCTACTATTGCGACATCCTGGATGTGAACAAACGGGTATATGAAAAGGAGGGTAAGACCGATTCGGCGCGGATGGCGAAGGAAGAATATGTGCACTTGAAAGATAAGCAGGCGGCAATGGACGATGCCGCCAAGGTTACCAACGAGCAGATGAAAGCGGAGCTTGCCGAAATCGACCGAACGATAGCAGAAGAGCGCGAAAGCTCGACAATCAGGAAATGGATTGTGATAGTTGTGTCGGTGGTGATCGTGGGTGGACTCGTATGTCTCGTTGTGATATGGCTTATCCGCCGTCACCGCCGCGAGTACTCCGACCTTGAATCTGTCTTACAGCAGAAAGAGCGACGTATCGCCGCCGCCGAGATGAGAGCCTCGGAAATGGATCAGGCGCTTGCCGACATAGCCCGCGATGTGAGAGGAATCAGACCCGAAGATGCCGAAATTGTGACGCGCATCATGTCGACAATCAACGTAAGCCGCACCGGTGATTCGGAATGGGAGAAATTCAGCCTGCTTTTCGGCGAGATGCACCCTGACTTTACCGACTCGCTGCGCCGCGACTATCCGAAACTCACCCCCGGCGACGTAGAACTTGCCTGTATGGTGTTTCTGGGGCTGGAGACGAAGCATATAGCGCGTATGCTCTCGATTAACCCTGACTCGGTGAAGAAAAACCGTCAGCGTTTGCGCGCGAAACTCGGACTCACTCCCGACCAGCCGCTCGACCTCTTCCTCCGCGACTACGAGCGCGCCCGCGCCAAGCGGTCAAGGTGATGGCGTCAGCTGTCAGACCGGTCGGACAAGTCTGACGAGTCCGACGAGTCCGACATGTCCGACATGGATGATGCGCGTAGCTGTAGGGGCTGCTGGAAGGCAGCCCGCGCTGCGGGGTGGTGTTGCCCGTGAGGGCATCATCTGTATTTAGCCGGGGCGTTGAGCGTAGCGAAACCCCCGGAATAATGGCTCCGCCTTTGAATGTTTCCCGACAGGGAATCATCAATTTTGCTCCGGGATGATTCCTCCGGAAACATCTGCTTTGTCTCGCTTTCCGTCGGTATCGCTTCGCTCAACCGACGGCTACAAATGGATTATCCCCTGACGGGGAAAGAGTTTTCAGATTTCAGTTTTCAGAGGGTTGCTATCAAAAAAAGTTGGAGAAAAGATGCGATAATTGTAAAAAACTAAGTAACTTTACGGCACTGTGATAAATTTTATATAGCGATAAACAAAAATACCGATAAAAACATGAAACTGAATTTCAACATCGATTATCGTACCAACTGGGGCGAATCGCTCTATATCAGCGGTCACACCCCCCGCCTTGGCGACGGTGACGAGTCACGTGCCGTGAAGATGGAGCAGTCAGGTCCCTCGACATGGATTCTTGAGGTGGATCTGCCCGACGATGCAGGCGCGTTTGACTACTCTTACATAGTGCGTCATGAAAATGGCGGCGAACGTCATGAATGGGGTGCTCCCCACCGTTTTGTCCCGGGTACCGGAGTTGGCGGTTATGAAATTTATGACCGTTGGCAGGATCAGCCAATGGATAAACCTTACTATTCATCGGTGTTTGTCGACTGTATAAACCGTCGCGACGACCGTCAGCCCGCAGAGACGCTTTATGGCGGCTCTATTTCCATTTCAGTCGCAGCCCCTATGGTGGGCAGCGACGAAGTGCTTGCCATCTGCGGTGACGATGAATCGCTCGGCGCATGGAATCCCGAGGAGGCTGTCGTGATGAGCGATGCCGGTTTCCCGGTGTGGAATGTCGTGCTTCCGCTCAATGATGTACACCTGCCATTCCACTATAAGTTTGTCATCCTCGACAAGGTGACCCGCAAGGTGCTTGCCTGGGAGGGTGGTGACAACCATATCATGAACATCATTCCGGAGCACAAGAACTCCGCCGTGCTTATCAACGGACTGCGTTTCGTCAACTCTCGCCCCGCATGGCATTGCGCCGGTGTGGCAATCCCCGTGTTCTCGGTAAGGACCGAGGATGACTTCGGTGTGGGCGATTTCTTCGACCTTAAGAAAATGGTTGACTGGGCTGTTGTGACCGGACAGAAATTCCTCCAGATCCTGCCCATCAACGATACAACGATGACCCATACGTGGACCGACTCGTATCCCTACAACGCCAACTCCACGTTTGCCCTCCATCCGATGTATCTGCGCCTGAGCGAGCTCGGCAGACTGAAGGATGAGGCGCGTCAGAAATATTTCGATGACCTCGGTGCGGAACTTAATGCCCTCAAGCAGGTCGACTATGAGCGCGTAAACAATGCCAAAAACGAGTTTACCCGCGAGATTTTCCGTCAGGAGGGTGAGAAGACGCTCGCATCGCCCGAATTCAAGGAATTTGTCGAGGCGAATGCCTATTGGCTGACACCCTACGCCGCTTTCTGTGTGCTCCGTGACCTTAACGGCACTCCCGAATTTGGAAAGTGGGGCGAATATGCCGTTTACGATGCCGACAAGGTTGCCGCTTTCGTAAAGGAACATCAGGACGACATCAATTATGTGTACTATATCCAGTATCATCTTGACAAGCAGATGCGCGAGGTTCACCGTTATGCCTGTGAGCATGGCGTGGCGTTCAAGGGCGACATACCTATCGGCATATCGCGCGACTCCGCCGACGCGTGGATTGACCCGCGCCTGTTTAACATGGACTGCCAGGCGGGTGCGCCGCCGGATGATTTCTCCGTGCTCGGTCAGAACTGGGGCTTCCCGACCTACAACTGGGAGGAGATGAGCAAAGACGGCTTCGCATGGTGGAAATCGCGTTTCCGCAAGATGTCGGAGTATTTCGACGCTTACCGTATCGACCATGTGCTCGGATTCTTCCGTATATGGCAGATTCCTATGGATGCCCTTCACGGTCTGCTCGGTATCTTTAACCCCGCGCTCCCTTATTCTCCCGACGAGCTGCGCAACAACTATGATTTCTGGCTCGATGTCGACCTTCAGACAACCCCGTTTATCATGGATTATTTCCTCTATGACTTTTTCGGGGAATATACCGAGGAGGCAAAACACCGCTTCCTTATCAACATGGGCTACGGCAGGTACAAGCTACGTGACGAGTTTGACACCCAGCGCAAGATTGCCGAATATTTCGCCCAGGAGGAGAAATCGGAGAAAAACGACAAGCTGAGCAACGCCCTCATGGGACTTGTCGACGAGGTGCTTTTCATCGAAGACCCTTACGAGAAAGGAAAATATCATCCACGCATCTCGGCTCAGTTCACCTACATCTACCGCTCGCTGACCGATTACGAGCGTTGGTGTTTCAACCGCCTCTATAACGACTTCTACTACCATCGTCATAACGATTTCTGGTATGGCAAGGCTATGTGGAAGCTCCCGCCGCTTATCGGCTCAACTTCGATGCTCACATGCGCCGAAGACCTCGGTATGATTCCCGACTGTGTGCCTGCCGTGATGTCGCAACTCCAGATGCTGTCGCTTGAAATCCAGCGTATGCCGAAGGACCCAGCAGCTGAGTTTGGCAACACATGGACTTACCCCTATCTGTCGGTTTGCACTACATCCACTCACGATATGGGCGGCATACGCCAGTGGTGGGAGGAGAACCGCGACGTGACCCAGCATTATTACAATAATATGCTCCATGAGCAGGGTCCGGCACCGCAATATGCCGAGCCGTGGATATGCGACAAGATTATCACTCTCAATCTACAGTCGCCCTCGATGCTTGCCATATTCCCGCTTCAGGACTGGCTCTCGATCAACGGCAATCTGCGTCGCGAAGACCCGCGCGAGGAACTTATCAACATCCCCGCCAATCCGCGTCATTATTGGCGTTACCGTATGCACCTCACCGTCGAGCAGCTTCTTGATGCCTCGGAATTTAACGACTATCTCCGTGACAAGATAAAATCCACCGGTCGTTAATCCTCCCGCAACCACAACCATAACGCGGATGTATCACCCCCGATACATCCGCGCTTTTTATAAGATGACTTTCCTAAAAAAAGTGTAACTTTGCGCTTTGAATAAACATGATGCGCTGGCGTTGTGTATTATCTGTAAAGTGTATTTGCATTATGGATAAAATTTATTTGCAGTTATTCACGACATTTCTGAAAATAGGTGCATTCACCTTCGGAGGCGGATGGGCGATGATTTCAATCATCGAAAGGGAAATAGTCGACAAGCATCATTGGATTTCGAGAGAGGAATTTCTCGATCTGCTTGCAATATCGCAATCGATGCCCGGCATACTTGCCGTCAATATCTCGGTGTCAATCGGCGACAAGCTCCGGGGATTCAAGGGGAGCGCGGTCGCGGCTCTCGGCACGATACTGCCTTCATTTCTCATAATCCTCGCCATCGCCATATTCCTGACTCCCGACATTATTAAAAACAATCCGGTGGTTTCCAGGATATTCATGGGCATACGCCCTTGTGTGGTCGCCCTTATAATCGCGCCTGTCATCACTTCGGCAAAAGCGGCGAAGATAACGTGGAAAACCGTATGGATTCCCATTCTTGTGGCGGGGCTGATTTATATCGGCTGGAACCCGATTGTGTTTATAGTGCTCGGAGGATTGTGCGGATATATTTGGCTCACGCGTCAGCAGAAACTGCTTGAGGCACGGAAGACCGGTAATGACAGAAAGGAGGGGGATGATAAATGATGGTATATCTGAAACTTATATGGGCGTATCTGAAAATCGGTCTGTTTGGCTTCGGTGGCGGCTATGCGATGCTCGCCCTGATAGAGCGCGAGGTGGTCACGCCCGGATGGATATCGGAACAGATGTTTACCGACATTGTGGCTATCTCGCAGATGACCCCCGGACCGATAGGCATCAACAGCGCCACCTATATCGGCTATGTTGTCACCGGTAGCGTGCTTGGCTCTATCGTCACTACTCTCACAGTGATGCTGCCATCATTCCTGTTGGTGCTGTATGCCAGCCATTTTATACGGCGCCACAAGGATTCGGTGGCAATAAAGGGCATATTTGCCGGACTGCGACCGGTGGTAATCGGCTTGATTGCCTCTGCGGCATTGCTGCTCATGAACCGCCAGAATTTCCCCGACAACTCGATAAGCATAATTATATGTGTCGTGTCGTTTTGTCTCGTCTATTTCACCAAGATTCATCCTATATTCATAATCTGTCTTGCCGGAGTGGCGGGACTCATACTTTATTGACATGGACTATAGTCAGGCTTTAGAATTTCTCTATACCCAGCTCCCGATGTTTCAGCGTGTCGGCGCCCCGGCATATAAGCCCGGGCTTGACACATCTATAGCACTTGCCGCTACATTCGGCAATCCGCAGGACTCCTACAAGACCATTCACGTAGGAGGTACTAACGGAAAAGGCTCGACCGCCCACACCCTTGCAGCGATACTTCAGAGTGCCGGTTATAAGGTAGGATTATATACATCGCCTCATCTTGTGGATTTCCGTGAGCGCATACGTGTCGACGGCGCGATGATGCCGAAGGAGGATGTGGTAAGTTTCGTGGAGCGATACAAGCAGCTTGACCTTGACATTTCCCCGTCATTCTTCGAACTTACGATGGTGATGGCGTTCGAATATTTCGCAAAGGCTCGGGTGGATGTGGCTGTAATCGAGGTCGGGCTTGGAGGAAGGCTCGACAGCACCAACATCATTACGCCATGTCTGTCAGTGATTACCAATATCTCCTTTGACCATACCCAGTTTCTCGGCGACACGCTTCCCGCGATAGCATCGGAAAAGTCAGGTATCATCAAGCCGGGTGTGCCGGTAGTGATTGGCGAGTCGGAGGGCGATGTCCGCGAGGTGTTTGCCCTCAAGGCGGCAAAGGAGAATGCGCCGATTCGCTATGCCGACGACGAGCATCCTTTCGGCGAAGCGCTGATTGTCGACGAGGGTATCCTTTATCGCTCGACACCCTACGGTGACCTTATCGGAGAACTTTCCGGCGAGTGTCAGCCTAAAAACGCCGTTACTATTCTTGTCGCTGTCGATGAACTGCGTAAAATGGGATGGCATATCACCAAAGCCGACATAAAGAAAGGCTTCGCCAAAGTGTGTTCCCTTACCGGGCTGATGGGGCGGTGGATGAAGCTTGGCGAAAAGCCCTTTACCGTGTGCGACACGGGTCATAATACAGGTGGCTGGCAATACCTGTCGCGCCAGCTTGCCTCAGCTCCGGGCAAGAAACATGTCGTGATAGGCTTTGTAAGTGACAAGGATGTCACGTCGATACTGAAAATGCTCCCCGCCGATGCGCGATACTATTTCACCCGTGCTTCGATTGCACGTGCCATGGATGAGCGCCTGCTCCTTGAAAAGGCATCGGCGGCAGGACTCAGCGGCGAGGCATACCCGGATGTCGCGTCGGCATACACCGCCGCCCGTGAATCGGCAACCCCCGACGATACCGTATTCATCGGCGGCAGCACATTTGTGGTCGCCGACCTCCTCGCCTCATTAGTCTGATAACAACGATTTTTGCTATGAATAAAGAGGATGTAAAGAAGATACTGGTAGTGAGGTTCAGGCAGATAGGCGATTCGATACTCGCCACTGCGCTGTGCAGCACACTTAAGCATAATTTTCCGGGCGCGGAAATCCATTTTGTCCTTAACAAAGGCATTGCACCTCTATTTGAGGGGCATCCTGATATTGACAAGATAATCACTTTTGACAAAAACGAGTTAAAGCCCCTCCCAAAATATATGGCAAAGGTGTGGCGTGTGGTTCATGAAAATCATTATGACGTGATCATCGACATGAGGTCGACCGTCAACACCTTGATGTTCTCTGCATTTTCCTTGTCCACACCATTTCGCATAGGCGTGAAAAAAGGCTACACGCGCTTTGTGCTCACCGATGAAGTCGACAATGGCAGCCGCTCGCTCGACCTTGACATGGTGAAGCGTAATCTTATGCTCTGCGCCCCGCTCGGGAGGTTGAAAGAAATCTCCCCGGTCGAGGACTTTACCATAAGCATAACCGACAAAGAGAGGGGCGATTTCCGCAAATATATGGAGAATGGGGGCATAGATTTCTCCCGTCCGGTGATACTTGTCGGCGTTACTACCAAAATCTTGTCAAAGCGGTGGAACACCTCATTCATGGTCGAGACGTTGCGCCGCATACTTGAACATCATCCCGATTTTCAGCTCATTTTCAACTATGCCCCCGGTGTAGAGGAGGCTGACGCACGAAAAATGTTTGAGGAACTCGGCGCTCCGTCATGCGTGAAAATCGACATTCAGGCGCGTTCATTGCGCGAGCTTGCCGCTCTCTGCGCCAACTGCAATTTTTACTATGGCAATGAAGGGGGTACGCGTCATCTCGCGCAGGCGTTGGGCGTTCCGTCGTTTGCGATATTTTCCCCAATAGCTTCGCCAAGAGTGTGGTTGCCTCAGAATGTGACTCCTGCACATGGAGTATCGGTTGACGATGTAATCCCGCTGCATGAACAAGCCGCCTTGACTAATGAAGAGCGTTTCGATCGGATAACCCCCGATGAAGTCATGACCCGTCTTGACCCGCTGCTTGACCGTCTATAGTAGTTCGCGGTAGATGTCGAGATATGCGTTTATATGATTTTCATAGGAAAAGGAGAAGGCATATTGCTTGATTTTCTCGACACGTTCCCGGTCGTCATAAAATCCCGGAAGATGTTTCTTAATGCTGTCAACCATCTCTTCTGTGGTGAGTTTCTCCCAAAGGAAACCATATCCTCCACATATTTCCGGCAAAGATGTGCGCGCTGCGGCAAATACAGCTTTCCCGAATTGCATTGCTTCAATGGGCGGAATGCCGAATCCTTCCCCTTGACTTGGAAATAGCAGCGCCTCACAGTTTCTATAGAGCCACACTTTTTCATCCTGTGTGATAGTGCCGGGGAGAAATACGTTGGTAAGGTTTTTTGAGTCAATCAATGAGCGCAGTTCTTCGGCATACACCCCGTGATTGCATGATGTATCCCCGCAGATATACAGGTCATATTCCGGAAATTCCTTCATTACATCAAGCAGAAGATGGAAATTTTTCTTCCGGCGTATCTGTCCGATGGTGAAAAAGAAAGGGCGTCCGGTGGCAAAAGCAGGTTTTGAGCCTTCGATATGGTCGATTCGCTCCACCCCGTTATAAATTACCCTTATCTCTTTCCCTTTTAAATCGACATTCTGCTTTACGATGTCGGCTGTGTATTGCGAAATTGCTGTGACTACCGAGGCTCGGTCCACATGTTTTTGCATCCGGTGCAGATATCTTGCCGCCTTTGCCGGCTTTTTCTCTACAAGAAAGTTGAGGTCGTGTATTGTGAAGACAACTTTACCGTTGCCTTTTGCCGGAAATATTTTGCGTTGCTGGTTTACGGCATGCCATACATCGGTCCTCGGTAAGAGCGACGGGATAAACCTGTATAGCGGTTCCTTTTTGAGTATTTTTATATCAGACCCGAAATCAACGTCACATTTTTCCGGTACAAGATAGGTCAGTTGGAAATCATCATGGTTGCTCTCTGCAAACCTCTTTGCGTAGTTTGCGGCAATCTGTCCGAATCCCACATTTATATTCCCGTAATTGGTAAGGTCGATAACCACATTTTTTCCTTTGTCAGTCGATTCCATTTGTGTCCTGTTCTGCCGTTTTACAAATATAACCTTCTTGGTTGAGTATTTTAAAAATATGTTTTATTCTGCCATCCCATGACGCGTGTCGGAGTGCCGCCTCATAATTTTTGTCGACAAAAGACTGCCACTCACCGATATTGTCAAGTATGTCGTCAATCTGTTTCACCGGCTCCTTCATATCGGCTTCAATCACCGGATTATATCCTAATAGGTCGCTCAGTTCGCGGGGACAGTGACCGACGATTATGCATTTTGACAGCAGGCTTTCCCAATATCTCATCGATAAGGTCTCGACCGATGCGTTTATCGGGTCAGTGACGCTTGCAGGAAATGATACTGTGATTTTTGAATCCCTGACGGCGGCGAGATATGCGTCAAATGTCTCGAAGATGAATGTCTTTCCGTCTGGCTTTTTGTTGAGGTATATGAATTTGTGCCTTTTTGCAAGTTCACCATCAATGAGCTTTTGGTGATAGGCGGGATATTTCCTCCCTATTTCATAGACATCGATGCTGCGGTCATGCAATTCTTTTCCCTGTTGATAGTCTTTCACGTCTACTCCTTCCGGAATGTGATAAAACCGTATGTCAGGCATCAGTTCGGAGAAATGTCTTACGGCTGCCGATGCAGTCATGAAGCATATTTTCACGTTCAGCAGCCGCAGATCGCGTTCAAGGTCTTTCCAGGTGTATTCCCAACAGTCCCAAAGCATCGGTATGATTTCTCCTTTGAAACAAAATGGGAGACTTGATTTAAGCAGGTGTTGTCCGCGTGAACATATCAAGTACGCTTCGTCACACTTGTTTTTGCGTATTCCGAGTCCGGAGAGCGCAAATGCCTTCAGCAGATTCTTTTTTAATTTGTTTTTCGTGATGTCGCTTGCCGGGATATATGCTCCGCCTCCGGCAATCCATGATTCGCAGAAACTCTGCATGTACACTTGCTTGTCGGTGAGGTTTCTTTTTATATTGACGAGTTTGACAATGCTCATAATCGTTTGCAAAATTACTCAAAAGTTGGGGTATAGATGTTGCAATGCGATAAAAAGTTTTTTGAATGTTAAATTTCCCATTTGTACATTGGTGCGGGATAGCGCGGATGTATCTTTACGCAAAAACTAAAATCCGATACATCATGAAAAAGACACGCACACCACGATTTGACAAGTCTTGGCAGGAAACCATCGAGCTTTATCCCGATGCCGCCGACCGTGAGGCACTTACCACGGCAATACGCAACTACCAGATTGACGGCATTGAACCGCAACTACCGCCCGCACTGATGGTGGCGTTCCTGTTTCTGCGTCCTACGATTGACCGTCGCCGCCGTAATGCCGAGAAGGCACGGGCGCGCCGCAACACTTCTACCCTGGCTACTCCTGAATCGGAAAAGCCTGCTGCCCGCGCAACGGTAATCTCTCCCTATATGCTTGTCGAGCTTTATGGCAGGCGTATCGAAAGTGACCCCGCGCTACAGAGCCGCATTGCCGCCGACGTAAGCGAAAAATGTCGCTGTCGCGTGACTGCCGCTGATGTGGCGCGCAATGTCGGCTTCTTCAACGACTATCTTCTATACACGACCGATGTGGTAGACTCTGAAGAGTCTTACATGAGCAGTTTCCGCGCCTTCCTCCGGAAACTCATGTCGCTCCCTCCCGCCACATGCTCCTCTTCCCGTCGCGCCAGGTGAAAGATCAATGTCATAACTTATGGCGCAAGAGCCACAAATCCCCGTAAGGGGATTCATCTTGTTTTCCGCGGGTAATGCCGACGGCATCCCCGTGGCTCAAGCGTCTCTTCCCTTGGCTCAACCCCGATGGCGGGTTGTATAACCACTTGATTAGTATATATTTATGCAACCCGTTTCGGGGTTGTATAGTGTAGTAGGGCTTGTGTGCCACGGGTGCCCACTCCGGGGCTACCCGCGGTTATCACTATTTTGCCCGTTCCGGGCAAAATCCTTAAGTTAGTGACATCGTGTGAAAGTGACAGGTCTCTTGACCTTTAACCTGCTTGCTAAGCAAGCTTTTAACCTCATAACCATCAACTTTCGCTTGCGAAAGTTGAAATAGAAAGATATTTTCATTAAATTTGTGACATCACTAATAAATCTGATTTATCAATGGAAAAAACATGGCGTTGGTTTGGACCCAATGACAAGATTACACTTGACATGCTCCGGCAGATAGGTGTCGAGGGCATTGTGACTTCATTGCACCATATCGCTAACGGCGAAGTGTGGAGCTATGAAGAGGTGATGAAGATGAAAAATCTTATAGAGGATCATGGATTGCGGTGGTCGGTGGTTGAGAGCCTTCCGGTCAGCGAGTCAATCAAGTATGGAGGCGCCGACAGAGACCGGCTTATTGAAAACTATAAGGAAAGTCTGGCAAATCTCGGCAAAGCTGGAGTGAAGACGGTATGCTACAACTTCATGCCGGTACTTGACTGGGCGCGTACCGACCTGGAGTATCCCAATGGCGACGGCACTTCAAATCTCTACTTCAACAAGGCGGAGTTTGCTTATTTCGACTGCTGTATCCTCAAGCGTGAGGGCGCGGAGAAGGATTACGATGCCGCTACACTGAAGCGTCTCGAAGAGTTGAAAAAGACCATGACTCCGGAAGGGGAGCGTAGGCTTGTCGACAATATCATTGTAAAGACCCAGGGATTTGTCAACGGCAATATATCGGAAGATGACACAACTCCGGTCGACACGTTCCGCGACCTGCTGAAACTCTACGATGGCATTGACCGCGACAAGCTGCGCGCCAATATGAAATATTTCCTTGAGGCAATCATGCCGGTGTGCCGCGAATATGATATAAACATGTGTGTTCATCCCGATGATCCGCCATTGCAGATTCTCGGGTTGCCGCGTATCGTGACCTGTGATGAGGATATCGAATGGTTTCTCAATGCCGTGCCCGACAGTCACAACGGCTTGACTTTCTGTGCCGGTTCATTGAGCGCGGGTGCTCATAACAATGTGCCGGAACTTGCCCGCAAGTATGCCGACCGCACTCATTTCGTCCATGCTCGTATTTGCAATGTGCTGCCCGACGGCGATTTCAAGGAATCGACCCATCTCGACCCGCGTCTGATTGATGTAATCAAGACATTCGAGACACGCCGCCCCGGGGTGCCGATGCGTGTCGACCATGCCCCGCTTATGCTCGGCGACGAGAAGATGGGTTACAACGCCGGTTACTCTTTCCACGGCAGAATGCTCGCTCTCGGCATGGTGTCAGGCATAATGGCAGCAATTAACGCGTAGCTGTAGGGGCGAGTGGAAGCTCGCCCGCTACACATGATAAAAGTTTAAGGTTTAGGGTTTAAGGTTTAGCTTATACCGCATAACTTATACCGCGTAGCTGTAGGGGCGAGTGGAAGCTCGCCCGCCACCTAAACCCTAAACCCTCAACTATAAACCATAACCCCAATAACCTATAACCTTCAAACGCAAGTTTGAATAATAACCCTCAAGCCGCAGGCTTGAATAAAAACTATGAACGAATTATTTTCAGTAAAAGATAAAGTGGTGGTAATCACCGGCGGTACCGGGGTGCTCGGTGCCTGTATAGGAGAATATCTCGCCCTTGAAGGCGCGAAAGTAGTGCTGATGGGTCGCCGTCGTGAAGAGGGCGACAAGATAGTCGACCGCATAAAGTCGAAGGGCGGCGAGGCGATGTTTCTCGTCACCGACGTGATGAATATCGATGTCGTGCGTGAGAATTGTAACGAAATTCTTGCCGCTTACGGCAAGGTCGACGCCCTTCTCAATGCTGCCGGCGGCAACATGCCCGGAGCCACGATTGCTCCTTCCGGTACATTTTTTGATGTAAAGATTGATGAATTTGAGCGGGTGCTTAATCTTAACCTCACCGGTACTGTAATTCCCACTCAGGTATTTCTGAAACCGATGGTGGAGGCAGGCAAGGGCGCTATCGTTAACTTCTCGTCGATGGCGGCTTTCCGTCCCATGACACGAGTGCTTGGATATGCTGCTGCAAAAGCCGGTATCAGCAATTTCACGGCATTCATGGCAAACGAGGTCGCAACCAAGTTTACACCGTCGATACGCGTTAACGCCATAGCCCCCGGCTTCTTTTTGACCAATCAGAACCGTGCATTGCTCACCAATCCCGACGGCTCGCTAACCGAGCGCGGTAACGACGTGATACGCCAGACTCCGTTCAAGCGTTTCGGAAAGCCCGAGGAACTGTGTGGCACCATACAGTATCTTATAAGCGATGCCGCGTCATTCGTTACCGGTACTGTGGCTGTGGTTGACGGCGGCTTCAACGCTTTCGCGATGTAAACAATGAGAAGAAAAATGTGTTATACCTATAACATAAACTATAAGTATTAACCTATAATAAAAAAACAAAATGAAACCATTACACATTATTCTCTCGGTAATCGGCGGCGCTGTTGCAGGTGCTGCAGTAGGACTTTTACTTGCACCGGAGAAGGGCGAGGATACCCGCAGCCAGATTATGCACTTTCTTAAAGAGAAGGGGATACGTCTGAAAAAGAATCAGATGGAAGAACTTGTCGATGAAATAGCCGATGAACTCAAAAAGTAATAAAGTTATGAATAACAGTTTAGGTATTATTTCCGCATTTCTTGGCGGTGCTATCGTAGGTGCCGGTGCGGCACTCCTTTTCGCCCCTGAAAAGGGAGCGGATTTGCGTAAGCGTATATGCGACTTGCTCCGTAAGCGCGGCATCATCTGCACGGAAAGCGATGTTGACGCTCTTGTAGAACAGTTGACCCAGGGGCTTGACGACTGAATGACCGGTAGTCAGGGCTGACGGCATATCATTGTCCGGTCGCGGTGAATCGACACCGATTAATCGTGACCGGACATTGTTACTGACATTAATCATGTTTTAACTATTTTGCAAATCATGGGTGAACAAAACGATGAACTGCGCCGTACTCTCGCCAACGCGAAAGAGTGGGGCAAGCTGTATGTTGAAAATCTGAAACTCCTGTCGATTGAGAAAACCACGGTTCTTCTCTCTCATGGAGCGATGGCGGTGTTGCTGCTCCTTTTAGGTGTATGCGCCTTTTTCTTTATCTCCATAGCACTGGTGTTGCTGCTTGCCCAGGTGCTTCCGGTAATGTGGTGCTTTTTAATCATGGGCGGTGTTTACCTGCTGTTGGCTGGTGTTGCATTGCTTCTGCGTAAATCATTGTTTATCGACCCGATTGCACGGTTCCTGTCAAGACTTTTCCTTGATCCGCTTCCCCATCAGAATAGGTCTGCAAATAAAAATGCTGAATAGTTATGGAAAATAAAGTACCATCACAACTTCCTGCCGACGGCTTGAAAAAATGGTCGGGCTATACCCTTGACGACCTCCGCTATCAGCGGGCGGTAAATCACGTGAAAATGGAGGTGGAACGCGAAAGGCTCGCCACTGCGACACATCAGATTATCAACCGACAGCAGTCAGGCTTGGGAGGCGGTATCATGAAGAAGATGTTTACCGGATTCACAGTGATTGACTACGCCCTTCTTGCCTATCAGGCTACCCGCCAGATACGTCGTATCTACCGTATGTTCCACAAGTGAAGTTTAAAAGTTTAAGGTTTAGGGTTTAAGGTTTAGGGTTTAAGGTTTAGGGTTTAAGGTTTAGTTTATACCCTATAGCTTATACTGCACGACTTTTACCGCGTAGCTTTCCTGCGTAGCTGTAGGGGCGAGTGGAAGCTCGCCCGCCCGCACTAAAAGGCTTTTGCCCTGAAAGGGCAAGATGGCGGTAACCGCGGGCAGCGCCGGAGGTGCGCCCGTGGAGAGCGATACCCCCACAATAACGCAACCCGCTTCGGGGTAGAGACGATGAGTAAGACGCATGACCCACGGGTATGCCTTCGGCATTACCCGCGGTTAACAGGATGAATCCCCTTGCTGGGGAATATGTCAGCCCTAAACCCTAAACCCTCAACCCTCAACCCTCACCCCAAATAACCTCCTAACCTTTTAACCCCATAACCCTTTAATTTTCGCTGAGCGAAAATTAAAATCAAAACATGAAACCAATCAATATTATTGCCCTCATTGCGGTGTTATTGCTATGTGTCTCCGATGTCTGCGCCCAGACGTTGACATGGAGCGTTGACTTCAATTCAGTATTTGACAACAGGGAAGGTGACCGCAAGATAACTGACCCTAAGACATATTTCTTCACCGTGCTTGCCCCCGAGATAGGCGTACAGCTCACCAAGAAAGACCGTATTGCCGGAGGCGTGGTGTGGACGCAGCATCTCACAAATGACTGGGATGACGGGAAGGTCAACCCTACGCTTTATTACCGTCATGAGAGCAAACGGTGGAGTTTCTCGATGGGTATGTTTCCACGCACTCAGTTGCGCCGTCAGTTACCCGGATTTCTGTGGTGTGACTCGCTTACTTATTTTCAACGCAACATACGTGGCGCGCTCGTGCAGTACAATATGCGTCACGGATGGATTGAGGCTTATCTCGACTGGCGCGGTATGCAGAGCACCACGCGGAGAGAGGCATTCAATATTGTCGTGCATGGAGAGGGTGCGCCGAAAGGGGGGATATTCCTTGTCGGCGGCAATGCCATGATGAATCATTTTGCTCTTCAGAAAAACGCTCCTGCCGACCAGCATATTGTCGACAATTTTCTTGTCAACCCGTATGTGGGACTGGATTTCAGCCGTAAGACAGCACTTGACTCGCTTGTCATCAAGGCTGGCGCCCTGCTGACGGTGGAGCGTAACAGGGCTAACGAAGATGGGTGGAAGACTCCCGCCGGAGGATGGCTTGAGATTGTGGGTGAATGGCGCTGGCTGGGACTAAAAAATTCCTTTTACATGGGCGGAAAACTGTTCCCTTCTTACAGCGAGTTTGGCGCGGAACTGTATCAGGGCGAGCCGTTTTATCAGACATCATTCTACAACCGCACCGATGTGTATGCGAAGATTCTTCAGAACCGGTATGTCGACCTGCAGGCTTCGCTTGACTTCAATTTTACCGAGGATAGCTTCATATTTTACCACCGCCTGTTGCTGAGGGTCTATTTTGACTCGTTCAACATCAGGCACGGCAAAAAATCAAAGAAGCATATCAGGCTATAATTTTTCGGCAAGATACTTTCCGGTATAGCTTCCGGGAGTTGCTGCAACCTTTTCCGGTGTGCCTTCAGCCACGATGTTGCCCCCTCCGGCTCCTCCTTCAGGACCGATGTCGATTACGTGGTCGGCACACTTTATCACATCCATGTTGTGCTCGATTATGATCACGGTGTGACCGAGGGCAATAAGCCTGTTGAACGAGTCCATGAGAGTGTTGATGTCGTGAAAGTGGAGTCCTGTCGTAGGTTCGTCAAATATGAACATGGTAGGTTCCGGCTTTTCAAGCGACAGGAAATAGGCAAGCTTCACACGCTGATTCTCGCCGCCTGAAAGGGTTGACGACGACTGTCCGAGCTTGATATATCCGAGACCGACGTCCTGCAACGGTTTCAACCGGCGTACGATTTTCTTCGGCAGCGACTCGTTGCTCTCGCCGAAAAATTCTATTGCTTGGTTGACCGTCATGTTGAGTACGTCGTTGATGTTTTTGTCGCGATACTTTATTTCAAGCACCTCTTTCTTGTAGCGTTCGCCGTGGCATGCCTCGCAGGGTATCACGATGTCAGCCATGAACTGCATCTCGATGGTGATGGTGCCTTCACCCTTACACTCCTCACATCTTCCGCCTTCGGCATTGAATGAGAAATAGCCTGCAGGGAAGCCCATCTGCTTTGCCGACTGTTGCTCTGCGAAGAGTTTGCGTATCTCGTCAAACGCCTTCAGGTAGGTGGCGGCATTGCTTCGCGAGGACTTGCCGATGGGATTCTGGTCGACAAATTCAATCGCCGATATGCGGTGAAGGTCGCCCCGCAACGCCTTGTGAAGCCCCGGCGCGTCACACGGGTCGCCGAGATGCCTTACCATGGCGCGGTAAAGGATGTCGCGCACGAGGGTGGATTTTCCCGAGCCGCTGACACCGGTCACCACGGTCATCACGCCAAGCGGAAATTTCACATCGATATTTTTCAGGTTATGTTGCCGCGCGCCTACCACCTCGATGTAGTCGCGCCACTGGCGGCGGCGTTTCGGCACAGGGATCGACATCTCTCCGTTTAGGTATTTTACCGTGTAGGAGCCGGTGGCTTTCTGAAGATTTGCGACATCGCCCTGATAGATTATCTCTCCGCCGTGACGACCCGCTTCAGGACCCACATCGATGATATAGTCGGAGGCGCGCATGATTTCCTCGTCATGCTCGACCACGACCACGGTGTTGCCGAGTTGCTGCAGTTTGCGGAGCACCCCGATAAGGCGGTCGGTGTCACGCGAATGTAGTCCGATACTCGGCTCGTCGAGTATATAGAGCGACCCGACAAGGCTGCTGCCGAGCGACGTGGCGAGGTTGATGCGCTGGCTCTCGCCACCCGACAGGGTTGATGAGAGACGGTCCAAAGTGAGGTAGCCGAGACCTACGTCGCAGAGGAAACCGATGCGGTTGTTTATCTCGACAAGCAGACGCTCCGCTATCTTGGCGTCGTTTTCGCCAAGCTGCAGGTTACGGAACCACTCGCGGAGGTCGCTCACCGGCATCCTTACGAGGTCGGAGATGGTCATGCCGCCGATTTTCACGTATGAGGCATCCTTGTTGAGGCGCGAGCCGTGACATACCGGGCAGGTTGTCTTGCCACGGTAGCGGGCGAGCATTACGCGGTACTGTATCTTATACTGGTTTTCTTCAACCATCTTGAAAAAGCCGTCGATGCCACGGAAACGCCCGTTGCCGTGCCATAGCAGGTCAAGCTCTTTTTCGGTAAGGTCGCAGTAGGGGCGATGGATAGGGAAGCCTATGTGGGGGGCGATGTGGATAAGCTCGCGTTTCCATTCGCTCATCTTTTCGCCGCGCCAGCACACCACTGCATCCTCATAGACCGACAGCGATTTGTCGGGCACCACAAGGTCGGGGTCGAGCCCGATGACTTTTCCGAATCCCTCGCACTTGGGACATGCGCCGTAAGGGTTATTGAAATTGAACATGAGTTCCGACGGCTCGCGGAAAGTGATGCCGTCGGCGTCAAAACGCTTCGAGAAGTCGTGACGGTGGAGTCCCGACTCGCTCCATACGAGGAGGCTCATCTCATCGTGACCCTCAAAAAACGCGGTTTCCACCGAGTCGGCGAGACGGCTTGCCTCGTCGCCGGCTGCTTCTACGGCAAGGCGGTCGACAAGAAGGTCGTAGCCGTCGGCTGTAGCCGGAGTATCGGCAGCAAGAAGGTCTTCGATCATGATAAATTCACCATCCTTGACCATTCGCGAATATCCCTCCTTGAGGTATATCTCGAGCTGCTGGCTGAATGTGCGCTTTTCGGGCAGCGACACCGGCGCGATTACCGCTATGCGTGTGCCTTCAGGATAAGACTGCGCGGCGGCAATCACATCTTCCGGGGTATGCTTCTTTACCTGCATTCCCGACACCGGGGAATAGGTCTTGCCGATTCGCCCGAACAGCAGACGCATATAGTCGTAAATCTCGGTCGAAGTGCCGACGGTTGAGCGCGGGTTGCGGGTGTTGACCTTCTGCTCGATGGCTATTGCCGGGGGAAGCCCTTTTATGAAGTCGGCCTCCGGCTTAGCCATCTTGCCGAGAAACTGGCGCGCGTAAGCCGACAGACTCTCGACATAGCGGCGCTGCCCTTCGGCATAAAGAGTGTCAAAGGCAAGCGACGACTTGCCGGAGCCTGACAGACCTGTGATTACCACAAGTTTGTTGCGCGGAATTTCTACGGTTATGTTTTTTAGATTGTTGACGCGTGCGCCCTTAACAAGTATATTACGTTCTGCCATTTTGGTCGTTTGAATTAACTTGCAAAGTTACTAATAATATGGCAAAACGACATCATCAGTTAAGTCGCGATGTCATGAAAAATATTTAAGGTGGTTTAAATTTCGTTTTTTCGCGGTCGTGTGCTATCTTTGTAAATTGGATAATGTGTCAGTTATGGATTTGAATGAAGATTTACAATGTGCTGCTGACGCAGTGAAAGGCGGTAAAGTGATACTTTATCCCACCGATACCGTGTGGGGCATAGGATGTGACGCCACTGACAGTGACGCGGTAAGGCGTATATATGCCATAAAGCGGCGGTCGGACAGCAAGGCGATGCTTTTGCTCGTCGACTCTCTGTCGACGGTAAGACGTTACTTCCCCGACGTGACTCCCGAAGCGGAGGCGTTGCTTCTTGATGAAAGCCGTCCCACGACGGTTATACTCTCCGGTCCGGTCGGCATAGCTCCCGGGCTGATTGCCTCCGACGGTACAGTAGGTGTAAGGGTGACACGTGAAAAATATTCATGTGACCTTTGCCGCAGAGCCGGTGTTCCCTTGGTCTCGACTTCCGCGAATATCAGCGGGGAGGCTGCTGCAAGATGTTTTGCAGAGATTTCCACTGCAATAAGTGATGCTGTGGATTATATATGCGAGGCGAGGCGTGACGATACCGCTCAGGGTACACCTTCACGCATTGTCAAGTTCAATCCCGATAAATCAATAACCGTAATTCGTCCTTGACACTTCACGCACGACATAGGATGCTTTATGTGACAGCCGATTACGTCGCTACCAACGTGGCGATACTGCTGTTTAACTTTGTGCGTTATCATGCCGATGTGTCAGCGAGGCAGTTTGGCTCTATAAGTGCGTTTTTATCCAATACGCCGGTAGTAGCGGAGCAAATTGTGTTCCCGTTTGTCATGCTTGGCATTTACTGGCTGTCGGGGTATTACAATGAAGTGTTCCTTAAGTCGCGTCTGCAGGAACTGAGTGTCACGCTTGGCAATGCCTTGACAGGAGCCGTGCTATTTTTCTTTGTGGCGATGATTAATGACCTGCAGCCTGACCGCGCCCATACATATCTGCTGATATTGCTTGTGTTCGGCAGTCTGTTTTTGTGCCTGTACACCGAGCGGTGTCTCATCACCTTGTCGGCAAAGCGCAGGATAGAAAGGGGAGAGTGGGCGCTCAATACGCTGATAGTAGGCACGGGGGAAGAGGCGGAGGCTCTTCTGGGTCGCTTGCGACGCCTGCAGCCGGTGATGGGGCTTAACGTGCTCGGTTTTGTCTCGACAGGAAGTGGAGATGATGTGACTATGTCATTGCCGGTGTATGATATAGGTGAGATAGAAGATATTAGCGACAGGCTTTCAATAAATAAATATGTGGTGATGCTACAACAGGGAGGCGATAATGTGACCAAAGATGTCATAAACCGTCTGCTGCCTACCGACAGGGGTGTACTGGTGTCGCCCGACCTGTATCATCTTCTGACAACGAGGGTGCGTACCGCCAATATTGCCGGGGAGCCCCTTGTAGATGTTGCACACGCCCCAATCAGCGAATTCACCATCAATATGAAGCGTGTGATAGACGTTGTGGCGTCGGCAATCGGCATGTTTTTGTCGCTCCCGGTAATAGGCGTGCTCGCCATACTCATAAAAGCCGATTCAAAGGGACCGGTCATATACAGTCAGATACGTATAGGTCGTCATAAAAAGCCGTTCAGGATATACAAGCTGCGCACGATGTACACTGACGCAGAGTCCAACGGACCGGCACTGTCGGTGCCTGATGATACTCGCATCACCAAGATAGGGCATTTTCTGCGTAAATACCGTCTTGACGAGCTTCCGCAGTTCTGGAATGTCTTTATCGGCCAGATGTCGCTTGTAGGCCCCCGTCCTGAAAGAGAATATTACATAAATCAATTGCTTGAGCGCGCTCCGTATTATGCCCTCGTGCAGCAGGTGCGTCCCGGTCTTACATCATGGGGGATGGTCAAGTATGGCTACGCCTCCGATATTGACGGAATGGTCGAGCGACTGCGTTATGAACTGCTTTATCTTGAGAATCTTTCATTGAGGGTCGATATAAAGATTATAATATATACATTTAAAATCGTGTTTACAGGAAAAGGAATTTAAATGGCTGCAATCCAAAATATAGGACATACGACAAGTTCATGGTTTCTCGCGTTGCTCCAATGGCGCGAGAAACATATAAAGGAGAAGAATTTCATCCTTATACTTGCCTTCATAACCGGAATCATCTGCGGATTTGCCGCTCTGATTTTCAAATGGCTGATTCACTTCATATCAAGCTCGCTGCTTCTCAATATCGACATAACCGGAGGTAACTACCTCTATCTGCTTTACCCGCTCGTGGGCATCGTAATAGTGAGCTGCTACGTGAGATATGTTGTGAAAGACAACATATCCCACGGTGTGACGCGCGTATTATACGCCATCTCGCAGAACAAGAGCCGCCTGAAAGGGCATAATTGCTATACCGCCGTCGTTGCGGCATCGATAACCATCGGTTTCGGCGGGTCGGTTGGTTCCGAGGGTCCAATCGTGTCGACGGGAGCAGCTATCGGGTCAAATCTCGGACAGACTTTCCGTCTTTCTCCGCGACTTCTCATGATACTTGTCGGATGCGGGGCTGCCGCCGGTGTGGCGGGAATTTTCAAGGCTCCGATATCGGGTGCGCTGTTTACTCTTGAAGTGCTGATGATTGACCTTACGACGGTGTCAGTGATGCCGCTTCTCATCTCTTCAATCACAGCTGCGACAGTGGCATACGTGTTTACCGGCTATGACGTGGAATTTTTCTTTGCCCAGAGCGAGAATTTCCTTACGGTAAGAATCCCGTATGTAATACTGCTCGGGGTGCTATGCGGATTTGCCTCACTCTATTTTATCCGGGTCATCAACATGATGGAAAACTTTTATGCGAAAGTGAAAAACCCCTGGACGAGGGCGGCAATCGGCGGCACAATCCTGGCGGTGCTTATCTTCTTCTTCCCGCCGCTTTACGGTGAGGGCTACAATGTGATTACGAGTATGCTCAACGGTGATGCAGGGTCGGTGGTGGATGGCTCAATATTCTACAATGACCGAAACACTGCGTGGTTTATCGTGCTGTATGTAGGGGGTCTTTGTCTGTCAAAGGCATTTGCGACATCATCGACCAACGGTGCCGGCGGTGTTGGCGGTACATTCGCTCCGTCGCTTTACATGGGGTGTATGACCGGCTTCTTTTTCTCCTATCTGCTTAATACTACGGTGGGACTTGACCTCTCTGTAAAGAATTTCGCGCTTATGGGCATGGCGGGTGTGATGTCGGGAGTGATGCATGCCCCGCTGATGGCAATCTTCCTTACCGCTGAACTGACAGGAGGCTACGACCTGTTTTTGCCGTTGCTGATAGTGTCGACAATCTCTTACGGCACGATAAAGGTATTTGAGCCTTACAGCATCTATGCGATACGTCTGGCGAAGCGCGGCGAACTGCTTACTCATCACAAAGATAAATCGGTGCTCCGATTGCTGAAGATAAACAGTGTGATAGAAAATGATTTCAAGCCGGTGACACCTGACATGAACCTGAAACAGATGGTTGATGTCATATCGCAGTCCAACCGTAACCTGTTTCCGGTGCTTGACGCCGACGACACGCTCATAGGAGTTGTGCTCCTTGACGACATACGCAATATTATGTTCCGCCCCGACCTCTATAAGAAGATGTACGTAAGCAAATTCATGAGCATGCCTCCCGCCAAGATAGAAATCGGCGATACGATGGAAAATGTCATGAAGACATTTGACAAGACCGGAGCGTGGAATCTTCCCGTAGTGGAAAACGGACGTTATGTCGGCTTTGTATCAAAGTCGAAGATTTTCAATTCCTACCGCAGGGTGTTGCGTCACTATTCGGAAGACTAAGAGATAGTCTGTTATCGGTTTTACTTGTTTTTATAGGTGTAGTCCACACCCGGATTTTCGCGGGAGTAGGTAGGCATACACATTCCGGTGACCGACCCTATGTAAGTCGGGTCAGAGATGTAGTAGGTGGTGCCGTCATGTACGTAGGCGTCACCTTTTATGGGTTGTGACAGTCTCACCGACGCACTTTCATGTCCGGGGAAGTTTATGAGCTGGTTTTCAAGCCCGAGCACGTTCCATAGCAGATATGTATAGAAAATAGCGCGGTCCTCGCAGTCGCATTTAGGGTAATAGAGTATTTCTTCAAAGAAATATGGCTTTTCAAAACCGTGAAACGCCTCGTCGGTGGCATACTCGAATGCGCCCTGCACGAACTGTAGAAGCGAGTTCACGGCATCAAGTTCTTCCTTTCCCTGAAGTTGCGTCTTGAACTGGCTCACGATGTCGTCGCGCACGTCGGCAAGCACGGTCGAGCGGGCGAAATCGGCAGTCGGCATCTGCGGATAGTGGTAGAGAATAGGAAAGATGTTGGCGTTTACCTCACCGGAGAGGGTAATATCTTTGAATTTCAGGTCATATTTGTGAGGCTTGTAGGGAAGGGTGAGTCCTGACAAGCGCAAATCCATCGGCGCACCGGTGTCGACATTCTTAGGCAGCTCGCAGGTTGATATACGCATGTTCATGATTGCCTGCGGGTCGATTGACTTGTCGGTGAATACATAGAATTTTTTCCCGTCGACCATCATGTAAGTACGTGCATAGACAGTCTGTTTGAACGGTATGAGCAGAACGGCATCGCCGCCTGAGAGTCCGAGACGCACGTCATAACCCATGCCTACGAGCAGGAAATGTTTCAGTGCCATGCGTGATGATACGGGCATCGAGGCGTATCGGCTGTCGACATACGCTGTCACCAGTTCATAGCGCAGATAGTCGTTGAGAGTCATCTTGTCGGCTGCTGACGAGAGCTCGTCGATGAGGCGTCGCGCATGGTCATTGGATGTAAATTCGCGCCATTGGGAAGCGAAGTCCCGGGGCGAAGATATGCGGTTGGTGACATGTACGTCAATCGTTGGTACACTCACCGGCAGATTGTAGAATGAAAAATCGTAGTTACCTGCCGATGCCGGTTTTGACGACGGCTGCGGAGCCGGTACAGGTGCGGGAGTGGGCGCGGCAGGCTGCGGTGCGGGTGTCGGTTTAGGTGTCGCAGCCACCGGGGCTGCTGGTTTTGGCGCGGGGGCGGGTGCCTGTGTGTCGCCTACCGTAGGTGCACGGTCAGGTTTAGGGACCGGATCGCTCTCTTCGCCTTTGAACTGTTCAAAATCAGTCCATACTCCGTCAAGGAACTGGTCGTAGCGTTCAAGTACGCCGCTGCGATAAGAGTTGTAACCTTCAAGCAGACCTTTCCTGAAATCGGCGAAAGAGCCGCCGTTAGATTGTGCCATCGCTATGCCGGCACTTGTCAGAGCCGTGATTACGGTTGTGAATATACGAGTTTTCATTGACGGAAAATTATAGGATTTTGTATAAATGGAAATCATAAGTATGAGTCAAAATACCTATTATTGGCTGCCGGATGCGGGCGTGTTTCCACTCAATGATACTAACTTTGGTGCCGGAGTCATAAATCCCCGAAAGGGGGATTCATTCTGTTATCCGCGGGTGCCCACTTCGGGGCTACCTGCGGCTAACTTTATCTTGCCCATTCCGGGCAAAATCCTTAAGTTAGTGACATTGAGCTTCCACTCGCCCCTACTTATGCTTGATTATCAGGCTAAAAATCCCTGTGCTAATGTAGGGACAAGTGGAAGCAAGCCCGCGTCATGACAGATAATGGTTAAGACTCACCATCATGATACGGTAGGTTTATTCCTGGGTGAAGCCCTCTTTGACGAAAGATGCAATCTTGTCGGCGTGACGCTGTGCAGCCTCGCTCTCCTTAATTGCATTTTCAAGAGCGCGCAGGCGAGCCTTGGAAGCCGCATTCTCGCTCACGATGAAGAAGGTCTGCAGCTCGAAAGTGCCGTCACCGTTGTCGCGGATGATAGAGTAGCTTTCCTCCATCTCACCCTTGATTTCTTTTTCCACGAGACGCTCGTAAGCACCATAGAAGTGGTCAAACTCATCGGCAGCCTCTGTGCCGTCGCCAGCCATGTCACTTACCACACGCCCTTTGAGCGAGCTTCCCGCCTGCTGTGCGTAGGTTGTGCAGGCATTGTTGGTAGCCATCTGCTTACCGATGTTTTTTGATTTAAACTTGGAGGCAACGCCTACCACTTCCCTGCCATCTTCGCCGAGGGTGTTAAGTTTATCGTAATGTTTCAGAAGAGCGACTTCGAGGGTGCGTGAGCTTGCAAAGAGTTTCCAGCCCTCTTTTTTGTACTCTTTCATCTTCTCTTTCTTTTCCTTGTTGAGTGCTTTTTCCAACTGTTTGTTGGTGTCAGCAGTTGCCATCGGAGCCATGAGGCAGACGGCGAGGAGCAGCATAATTAACTTTTTCATCTGAGTAAAATTAAAGGTTAGTAAATGATTTTATTTCTTTATTTCAAGATTCATGATTTTGACTCCCATACGGGAATCAAATTTGCGGCATTTCACCAGCCACTTATTGAAGGAATCGTAAGAAAGCATACGCGGCAGATTGTCACCGGCGTAATTATCCACGACCTTGGAGAATGGTTGCGGCGAAAACACGACGTAGAGACGGTTATGCTCCACATCTTCCTCCGCAGTCATGACAAGTTCGTCGACCTCGCCATGCTCCGGTTCGCCGGAAGGGGCATGGAAAAACAGATATTCCTTGTCATGCTTCACCTTCACCTGTCCCGTGACACTATTGGTGTAGGGCAGGAGGCTATAGACATTATTACTGTCATCGACAAGAAACGCCGCCACATAGCCATCGACCGGACTTTTCAGGTAGAGATACATATCGTCGCCGGAACGGAAACGGGTGTCGGCATTTACAGTGCGTGTACCGTTGCGCAAGACGCTTGCAACGAAATCCACAGCATCGTTGGATATTTCCTTTGCCTTTCCGGTGACTTTACAGGTCACAATATAATAGCCGTCGGAGTCGAGTTCGTAACTGTAATCCGGCTCCTTTACATCGGCAATCCACTCTCCCTTAAGCGCCGACTCGTTAAGCATGGAGAAATAGGTCGACTCGCCACGGTCAGACACCACATCGTGCTGATAGGTATCCTGCGTCACGACCGTGCCGAACTTTTCGGCAAGCGCCTTGGCACGGGCACCGTTCAGTGCCGCGCGCTCACAGTCGGCGCGCGACTCGGTCTTGCTCCCGTAGTAGGTGAACTCACCGGTCACGGTCACGATATCGGCTGCCTGTGCATATAGCACAAGCAGCAACGACGCCAGTGATGTCAAAACTCGTTTCAGTGTCATAATCAGTTACGCAATTTACGTTTAGACCATTCTTCAGCCATTTTTCCTGAGGTAGACACCTGAGGGGTCTGCGGCTTCTTGTTGACAATAGTCGACTGACGGCGTACATTGTCAATCACATACTCACTCAACTCCTTGAGAGTGACGTTGCCTTTTGTCTCCTGAAGTTTTTTCAATACATAATATGTGAACAGACCGTGGTGCTTTTCCTTGTAGGGCATTGCCGTCTCGTTGCCCGATGCGGCACTGAGAGTAAACATGTTGCCTTTGGGGGCAGTCTCCTTGGGCTTGATGGCGACACCACGTGCCGCAGTGAGTGTGCCTCCGGCACGGTTGCCCCCGGAGAAGCAGGCATCCATGAACACCATTACAGAGCGGGCGCCCATGTCGGCAAGGTCACTGTAAAGACGAGCAAGCGAGATACAGCTTTCCGAAACTGTAGCGTCACCGTCGACAGGGAGCAGGAACGCGTCTTTTGTACCTTCGTCAGGCATACCGTGACCGGCATAGTAGAACACAACATCGGCATTACCGTCAACCGATTTCACGACGTTGCGTATGTCGGCGATGGCGCGGAGCATCTTTCCGAGAGTCGCATCCTTGTAGACACGTATGTTTTCCTTCGGGATACCAAGCGTCAGGTTACAGTATTTGCTGAATGTCTCGCCGTCGTTAAGAGCGGCTTCAACACGCGGCACATTGGCGTAGGACTCGTTGGCGATGATAACGGCGAAAGTCGAGTCTGCGGGCTTGTTGTTGTACGGAATGTTTTCATCCACATCCGATGTACCAGCCGGAGCGGAGGTTACCGCTACGCCACCGGAGCCAGCCGGAGCCGGGGTGATGGATATGCCCGCAAGGTCAACCGGGGGGATATAATAGTCAATACCATCGGTCTTGTTATAGGTATATTCTTTTCCGTGGGGAGTCACAAAGGTGATACCTGCAATCTTCACTTCATTGTTTTCGATGTAATATCTGGGGTTTTTGAAGTGTACACCCTTCCAACTTGACTTGAATGACTCAGCCTCGCTGTTCTCGGCAGGGACATTCAGGATGATAGGACCGTAATCGGACAGAATCATGTAAGTCTCGTTGTCGGCATCGTAAGGTTCAAGAGTGAAGTCGGTGAGGCGGAGTTTCTTGCCATAGGCAGCGAGATATTCGTCCTGTGCCTTGCGTGACAGGCGTTCATACTCCTGACGCAGTGTAAGCTCATTGACGCGTTTTACGTAATCGTCGTTTTTCTCAAACTCACCTTTTTTCGCCCACTCGTTGAGATGCTTCTCCACGTAACTTTTGGCAAAGTCGGAATATAGCGGGGCATTGTTTTTAATCATGTCACCGCCGTTTTTGCCGGAACCGGCGAAGTTAGGGGCATCGCCCGCATTTGCCGTGATGAGTCCCGGCATACTCTTTTCAGCCACGGGTGTGTCACCGAGAGCGCGGATGCGGGTGTTGACGGTCTCAAATTTCTCCTTGTTGCCAAGACATCCATAGCTTACGGCAAGAGCCTTAAGATATTTGAGTGAAGTAGGGTCGTTTGCCACGACTTCCTCCAGTTTCATCGCCGCCGCATCGAAATATGTGTCGGACTGGCGACTGTTTTTCTTAGCCGTCTTTTCATCTTCCTCATATATCGCCTTGTTGTAGAAGTCGACACCGAGATTATAGTAGCATAGGGCGATATGGCGAGCCACGCCGAGATTATCGGGTCGCAATTCCTCAAGCTTGCGATATACATCAAGCGCTTTCTGATAAGCCTGCTGGTCCTCATAAAGTTTGCCCTGTATATTCAGAAGCTGCTCGTCGAGAGGCTTCTGGAAAAGAGCCTTGTCGAGGAACGGCTGCAAAAGCTCGGAATGACCGCCGTCGATACACCCCTGGATGGCTATAAGCATAAGGTTGTAATTGTCGGGATAGAGGGCAAGCGCCTCTCCCATCGACTTGATCGCCTTGTCGTATTTACCGGTATTTATACAAGCCTGTCCAAGGAAGAGATAAATCTGTTCACGCGATTTGCTGTCGCCGGTCGACAGATACCGGTCGAAATAGTCTATAGCCTTGTTGAAATCTTTTGCATTGTAAGCGCCCGATGCTGCAATATATATGATTGCCGGGTAGGCGCTGTTACGCGGAAACTCCTCGCCTTTAAACGCCTCCATCATGTGAGTGTCGACAAAAGCCTGTGCAAACTGAGTCAGCATAGCCTGGTCACCCAACCCCGAGTAATAGAAGGCTCCCGCCTCAAGGTCTTTGTTGATATCGCGGAGCATGCTCTTGCACTGTTCCCATTGAGGAGAATCCTTAGGCGCGAGCTGCATGGCGTCAAGACATGTGCTGTAGCAGTCAAATGCGGTGGCATATATCTCTTTTTCAGGCTGGTTTTCATATTTCTGCCATTTTAGATGCTTATACAGGTCGGCAGCTTTCTGTACAGTGTTGTCAATAGCCGCCTGCTTCATGCTGTCGCTGTTGACGAGCGAGATGCCCTGCATCATGTCATCGTCGGGGACAAGTGTGCCGAGATTCATCATGCCGGGGTCGCCGGAAAGAGAAGGAGTCATAGGCGCATCGTCGTTGACAGCCAGGAGGGTTGTAGCCGCTCCTGCTGTCAATAACGCTGCAATGTTAATTTTAATCCAATTTATGTTCATATAGTATAAAGATTGATCTCAGTCAGTGCGTTAAAACGCATCGATAAATGTAAACTCGGTCGTGATACGACGGAACTCACCACCTTTATCCTCAGACACGGTGATATAGTAGTTGTAGTCAGACTTCATGTTTTTCAGATTATCAACATTCTTTTCAAGGTAATCCTTGACACCGACGGCGCGGATGAATGCAAGCTGCTCATTCTGCTTGATGCCATCCTTGGTGTTGACGCTTATACCGGAGAGCTGTCCGTTCTGATATACAGGCTCGTTGTCAAAGTCACCGTATGCTCCGTCGTAAGCGATTCCCCGCACGATCGGCGAGCCGTCGGCAGTACCTGAAATCTTCACGTTAAGTTTCTTGCCGTCTTTCACATACTGCGAAAGGTCGTTTTCAAACGCCTGCTTCACAATGGACAGCATAGACTTGGCTGCTCCCGACTCTTCCACGTGGTATTTTCCCGGTGCGAAATCCTCATGCACAGAGAAATCAGGCTCAACCTGATAAGAGAACTTAACCACATAGTTGAGAATCTTCTCGCCATTGGCATCGAAGTCAGACACGACGCGTGAATCGACTGTAATATTTGTATGGTCGGAAATCACGTTCTGCATCTTCGCCTCGTCGACCACTTTCTGCTTGAGTTCCTGAAGACGCATCTCCTCCATCTGCTGTTGCTGGATAATCTCGATTGACACTACATTGTCATCACCATCCATAAATGAAAGAGGCTTGCGGTCAAGATTGTCGTAGATATAGGTCTCGCCGTCGTTGCGGTTGAAAATCTTGGCATAGATAATCTCGAAGTTATCGTTTTCCATGACACCATATCTCACATCCTGAAATTCGAGGGCATCGGCAGAGGTGAATGTAGTCACTTTTTCTTCCGGCACGGGGATATAGATGGTAGGCATGTTGGTGAATCCCACGGCAAGAATACTGTTGCTACGGTCATACTTTCCAAGGCTTACCTCTGCCATGGAAAGCGGGTCGCCTGCGAGATTGGTAGAAATCTCTTCCTCAAACAACTTGCGTTGTTTAGCGCGAGACTCATCGGTGACACGGGCGCGGTACTCTTCCATTGTTTCACCCGGCATCATCTTCATCCATTCTTCCATGCGGAGATTAACCTCGTCGGAGATAAGTTTCGCATAGTAAGGTTCAAGCTTTGACATACGCTTTGCGTTTATAGCCTTTGTCGAGTTAAACGACAGAAGGGTGTTCTTACGGCTGTCGGGGATAAACAAAATCTCTGACATCTCACCGTCGGGAACATCGACAAAGTCGCGGTCGGTGTCGTCAAGCAGATTTATGATAGTGATGATATTGGGAGATGTGGCAACGGCGATATATTTGCCGTCGAAATTATAGGCACATGAAAGCGCGTTGCCGAGTTCATCGATAGTCTTCTTGATGAGGAAATTGCGGGTGTCGTAAATATTTAGCACACCATCGTCGGTAACCACTGCAAACTCGGTGTTATCGTCGTTGAATGCCATGTCGTTGACTCCTACGCCGAAATTCCAGTCTTTGCGGAGTTTTTTCTCCTCGAAGTTGTAGACAGCCACTTTCGTACCGTCGGTCACTGCGAGATAGTAGCCGTTGTTGCTCATCAACATTCCGGTTACCGTAAACGGAACCTGAATTGAACCGGTTTCCTGGAATTTTTTACCTTCAAAAATGTGTATGCCGGTTTCGGAGGCTATAATGGTGTTTCGAGCATCGGGGGTGTACAATACGGCTGTGGGTGTGCCGATTTTCTTGTTGTTGAATTTGTACAGCTCGCTGTCTACATTGTTCAGGTCGTAGACAGAGACATGCGGTTTTGCTTTCTCGGTAGTCAGCACCATGAGGTTGATACCGGCAGGATTAATCACCACGTCGTTAATCACATTCTTCTTCGATAGAGTGAAGATAGGGCTTTTACGGCATGTGAAGAGGCTGTTGTCGTCAAAACCATATATGGCAAGCGAATATTTTGCCAGTCCCTTCGGGGTGTTTACCTGGGGAAACTTGTACTCGCTACGCGTCGTGGGCTTCGCCTCCGACGCGTTGTCATCAGCCGACACGACCGGTGATGCGCCGAGCATCATCGACAGCGAGAGCAGTGCGGTTAGTGTTTTCTTTCCTGATAGCATAGTTAAATATGATAAGTATTGGTTAATAATTTTTCCGTTTAAAGAGCCCTTAGATATACGGGCAGATGATTGTCGGATGACACGATGGCATCTTCACGCATAAGGGACTCAACATTGTCAATCAACTCGTCGATGTCAAAGTAACAGTGAGTCATTATCAGAATATGTTTCCCGCCGGTCTTCAAGCCTTTAGTCTGGCTTCGCACAATAGACTGGTCGGTAAGCACGACATAATTGCCTGTAGGCTGTCCCAGTTCTGAAATCTCGACTTTCTTTTCTTCGGGAATGATGCGCAACACATTGAAATACACCGGAAAAGACATAGTATTTTCCAACATGAACTTAAGCCCAGAACCGTTTATGGGTGCATGAAGGAGATTGACCGGGAAATCGCCCTTTTCGAGGGCATCGCGGTCTTTAAGCGCATTGTAGACACTTGCGCTGAGTTTCTTTATATCAACCTGGAGATTGTCGGCTTCGGGGTCGTAGGTTTCCATCGAGCGTCGTACCATGCCTTTTTCCACATATACCCGGTCATCGCCATTGGTCGATGATTTCCCGAAGCGAATCTTGTCGTGTATAGCGGCACGATTGTCGGTAGCCTGCTCCCTGGCATCAATCATTATGCGCGTGGTCGTGAAATTGCCTTTTCCGGTGGAACGGAATATCTGGGAGTTCATCGAGTTCAGGATTTCCACCCCGCTGTTGTCACCGATATTGAACTGGTCGGTGGCATTTAATTTCATGCCTTTTTCAATAGTTACAGGTTTTCCTCCGCGCTGCAAAGTGACATCCCCGAAATAGTCATACAGGGAGTATTGGGCTGTAACGTCAAGTGTCACCGCCATCAGCAGCAATATTAGAGTAGCAATCTTTTTCATCTGATATAGATATTATTAGCTTTAGATTTATCAGGTTTAGCAAATAGTCCTGCAATCCAACGGAAAATGGTAGTGAAACCAATCCAGATATCGCAGGCGAAGAGTCCGAAGGTGAGCATCAGCAATGTGTAGGAGAAATTGATTATCACGTCGTGTTCGATGAAGAAGTAATAACCAATCCTGATTGAGAGATAGAGCAGTCCTACCTGGATGATACGGAGAAGCAGTCCTTTTATTCCAAGGTTTAAAGAAAGACTCAGCAGAATCACGATGAAGCAGCTGATGAAAGCTATAGCCCAGTTGGCGTATTTGTGCAACTGGTAGAAATAGCTTCCCGACAGTATGGTCGCGGTTGCATGGGCATGAATCAATATTCCGGGCATCGAGGCTGTCACAGGGGTTGCATGAATGTCGCCCGGGTCGCCTATCGCACCAATCATCACTATCTTGTCGCTTAATTCCTCTGCATGTTGAATAAGATTGTCGGGTGTAAATGTCTTGAATATACGCGAATAGTAGCGTATGGTCTCATATTCGTTGCCGCGCGCCCTGAATATACCGGTATTGTGTGTGTCGGTGGAGTTCATCTCGCTTAGCGCAAGCGCGAATGACGGGATGTCTTCTCCGTCTTCACCGGTATAGTCGGGGCGAAATTCACGGATAGTCCTGTTAGTGTGTTGTGTAGGGAAATTTATCGCGCCTATCTGTACATCTCCAAGGCTGTCGGTAAAATAAGTCTGTTCGTCGATGGTAAAGCGATCGGTGCCGGGGGCTTTCTTGACTGCTACGGCAAGAACGATATTGGGGCAATTTCTGACTGCCTCAATCAATCGCTCATCGCCTTCGCGCTGGTCGCTGAAAAGCACATCGAGTCCTACTGCACGGGGTCCGCAAAGTGCTATCGTCTCGAGAATTTCCGCAATTCCATCACGGTCGCTTTCAGCGATGTCGACCACCACGATATTGCTGTCGAGAGTGGCGACATGGCGACTGTCGGCAACCTTGTTGTAGAAATCGTTAATGGTGAAATCGTTTCCGTCAGAGGATGACAAGAGTGAGGCAGCCGAAAACGAGAACGGTTGCATCAGTATAAAAGACAGGGCAAACGCGAGGAGGGTTATTCCAAGCGCCTTCAGTAGCCGGGTCTTTATTTTAGGATGGTTGTCATTAAATTTAGGTATAAGTAGCACTGCACGGAGACCGAAGTCTATTATGTTATATTTTGCAAATATAACAATAATTTCCTAATACAATGCTTTTTAATGCCTAAATGTTGGATTTGTAAAAAAATATTTTGTCGCCTCCGATTGGAATTAGTAATTGCGGATATAGTCGACAATCCACGCTCCAACGTCGTTTGTGCCGTATTTTTTACCGTTTGTGCCCTTTATGTCGGGTGTTGATACACCGGCATCAAGCGACGCGTCAACAGCCTTGCGGATAATCGCGCCCTCTTCCTTGCAATCGAAATATTCAAAGAGCATGGCGACTGAGAGAATCTGAGCGAGAGGATTGGCTATATTCAGCCCCTTTGCCTGAGGCCACGAGCCGTGGATGGGTTCAAACACGGGTGTGCTCTCGCCTGTCGATGCGGAGGGGAGGAGTCCCATCGAGCCGGATATAACCGAGCCTTCATCGGTCAGGATATCGCCGAATGTGTTTTCGGTCACCATGACATCGAAGAAGCGCGGTTCCTGAATCATGCGCATGGCGGCATTGTCGACATACATGTAATCGGTGGTTACTTCAGGATACTCTTTTTCGAGTTCCTGCGCCACTTTGCGCCAGAGGCGTGACGAGGCAAGCACGTTAGCCTTGTCTACGACCGTGAGATGACGGCGACGGCGGAGAGCGTAGTCATAGGCGACACGTAGTATGCGCTCAACCTCCTTGCGAGTGTATGAATTGGTATCGTAGGCGCGGTCGTCAGACTCGTATTTCTCGCCGAAATACATGCCTCCGGTCAACTCGCGGATGCAGATGAAATCTACCCCTTTCACTATGTCGGCTTTCAACGGCGACTTGTCAAGGAGGCAGGGGAATGTCTCGACGGGGCGTATGTTGGCAAACAATCCGAGCTGCTTGCGCATGGCGAGCAGACCTTGTTCGGGGCGCACTTTTGCATTAGGGTCATTGTCGTATTTAGGATCGCCGACAGCCGAGAAAAGCACTGCATCGCTTTCCTTGCATAGTTTAAGTGTCTCCGGGGGGAAGGGGTCGCCCACGTGGTCGATAGCGTCTGCACCGACTATGCCATAGTTAAAAGTCACGGTGTGACCGAATTTTTCACAAACGGCGCTCATCACGTCGACTCCCTGTACTGAAATTTCGGGACCGATTCCGTCGCCCGGTAAAACTGCTATGTTAAAGTGCATGATTATCAGTATTAATATGTTGTACGATTAGATTCCCATTGCTCGATATCCTGCTTTTTGGACAGGAGATACTCGATGTCGTCGAGTCCGTTGAGAAGGCAATGTTTTTTGTATGGGTTGATGTCAAAGCTCTCGCTTTCACCGGTTGCAAGGTTGGTGATTGTCTGAGCCGGAAGGTCGACCTTGATTTCTGTGGCGGGGTTATCGTGAATTGATGCGAACAGCCCGGCGAGAAACTTTTCGCTCACCACAACGGGAAGCACGAAGTTGTTAAGCTCGTTGTTTTTGTGGATGTCGGCGAAGAAGCTTGACACCACGACCCGGAAACCGTAGTCATGGATTGCCCAAGCCGCGTGTTCGCGGCTTGACCCGCAGCCGAAATTCTTACCGGCGACCAGAATACAACCCGAATAAGCGGGATTGTTGAGTGCAAACTCTTTGACGGGATTTCCGTCGGCATCAAAACGCCAGTCGCGGAAAAGGTTGTCGCCGAATCCGTCACGCGATGTCGCTTTCAGGAATCGCGCGGGGATAATCTGGTCGGTGTCTATGTTTTCCATCGGGAGCGGCACTGCACACGATGTAATTACTGTAATCTTTTTGTCCATAGCGGATTAATTTTTGCGTGGATCGGTGATTTTTCCTGTTACGGCAGCGGCGGCAGCTACGAGCGGACCGGCAAGTATTGTACGTGCTCCGGGACCTTGCCGTCCTTCAAAATTTCGGTTGGAGGTGGATATGCAGAGTTTCCCTGCCGGGATTTTGTCTTCGTTCATTGCGAGACAAGCCGAGCATCCGGGCTGGCGCAGTTCAAAACCGGCATCGGTAAGGATTCGGTCGAGCCCTTCCTCCTTGATCTGTCGGAGAACCGCCCATGAGCCGGGGACAAGCCATGCGGTCACGTCGGGTGATTTGTGCTTCCCCTCGACATAGCGGGCAAACGCCCTGAAATCTTCTACCCTGCCGTTGGTGCAGCTTCCGAGGAATACATAATCCACCGGAGTGCCTTCCAGTTTTTCGCCGGGGCGGAATCCCATGTAGTCGAGCGATTTCATGTAGGAAACGCGCCCTGTCTCATCGGAACCGCTGTAGGCGGGAATTGCCTCGTTTATACCTATGCCCATGCCGGGGTTGGTGCCGAAGGTGATACGCGGCTCGATATCGGCGGCATCAAATGTCACCTCTTTGTCAAACCGGGCATCGGGGTCGCTTGCCAGCGACTTCCAGTAACCTACCGCGTCATCCCACGCTTTTCCTTTGGGAGCATATTCGCGCCCTTTGATATAATCAAATGTCACTTCATCGGGTGCAATCATGCCACCGCGGGCACCCATCTCGATAGAAAGGTTGCAAACGGTCATACGCTCTTCCATCGACATGTTGCGGATAGCCTCGCCGGCATATTCGACAAAGTAGCCGGTAGCCCCGCCGGTGGTCATACGGGCGATAATGTAGAGCGCGACATCCTTTGCCGTCACGCCGGGGCGGAGTTTGCCTTCGACATTTATGCGCATGGTCTTCGGCTTCGGCTGCAGGATGCACTGCGATGCGAGCACCATTTCCACCTCTGATGTGCCGATGCCGAACGCCACGGCGCCGAACGCTCCGTGGGTCGAGGTGTGGCTGTCGCCGCACACGATGGTATAGCCGGGAAGAGTCAGTCCGTTTTCGGGTCCTATCACATGGATGATTCCGTTTTTGGGATGTCCCAATCCGAAGAGCTCAAGCCCGAAGTCGGCGGCATTGCGCGTCAGGGTCTCCACCTGATTGCGCGACACGGGGTCAGCAATCGGTTTGTCTTGATTGAGTGTGGGGATGTTGTGGTCGGGGGAACAGAATGTGCGTTCCGGTCGAAACACTTTCAGCCCACGTTTGCGCAAGCCGTCAAATGCCTGGGGACTTGTCACCTCATGGCAGTAATGACGGTCGATATAGAGTTGGGTGGGCCCTCCCTCGACGGCACTTACCGTGTGGGAGTCCCATATTTTATCAAAAAGAGTGCGAGCCATAGCCGTGATCGGTTTATCGGTTTACAATTAATGGACAAACTTGTTGATGGCGTCAATGAACGCCTCGGCACTTGCGGCGACAATGTCGGTGTTGGCAGAAAAACCATAGTAGGTCGTGCCCTCATACTCGACAGTCATGTGTACCTTGCCTATGTCGTTGCTGCCTTTGCTGATTGCCTGTATGAGGAATTCCTTTACAAGCATCTTGCGATGGATAATCTGCTTGATTGCAGTTATTGCCGCATCGACAGGACCGTTACCCGAGGCGCATGCCTCGAATTTCTCGCCTGCGATGTCGAGACCGACGGAGGCAACCGACTTCACGCCGACACCCGAAGTGACCTGCAGGAAGTCGAGTTTCAGACGGCGTGTAGCTTTATGATGCTCACCGGCAAGAAGCAGCACATCGTCATCGTTGATTTCCTTTTTCTTGTCGGCAAGACGGAGAAATCCTTCATACGCCTTGTCAAGCGCCTCCTTGTCGAGGTCGATGCCGAGTACATGAAGACGATGCTTGAGCGCGGCACGACCGGAGCGGGCGGTAAGCACGATAGAGTTTTCATCCACACCCACATCTTTGGGGTCGATGATTTCATAGCTCTCGCGGTTTTTCAGCACACCGTCCTGATGTATCCCGGAACTGTGGGCAAACGCATTACGACCCACGATAGCTTTGTTGGGCTGCACCGGCATGTTCATAAGGCTTGAAACCAAGCGGCTTATGCCGTATAGCTTGGTTGTGTTGAGGTTGGTTTCGATGCCGAGCTCTTTGTGGGAGCGGCATATCATCGCCACTTCTTCAAGAGAGGTGTTTCCGGCTCGTTCGCCGATACCGTTGATTGTCACCTCCGCCTGACGTGCGCCGTGCATGACGCCCGACATAGTGTTTGCCGTAGCCATGCCGAGGTCGTTGTGACAGTGGGTGGCGATGGTCACTTTGTCGATGCCGTCGACATGCTCCATCAGGTATTGTATCTTTTCCCCGAACTGAGAGGGGAGGCAGTAGCCTGTGGTGTCGGGAATGTTCACAACCGTGGCACCCGCCTTGATAACCGCCTCTACCACGCGGGCGAGATATTCGTTGTCGGTGCGTCCTGCGTCTTCTGCGTAAAACTGTACATCCTCGACAAAACGCTTGGCGTATTTCACGCATGCGATGGCGCGTTCAAGGATATCCTCACGGTTGGAGTTGAATTTATATTTTATATGATAGTCCGAAGTGCCGATACCTGTATGTATCCTTTTATGTTTTGCATATTGCAGCGCGTCGGCGGCAACGCGTATGTCATTTTCGACAGCGCGTGTCAAGGCGCAGATTGTAGGCCAAGTGACAGCCTTGGATATTTCCACAACGGAATTGAAGTCGCCGGGACTTGAAACGGGAAATCCCGCCTCAATTACATCGACGCCTAATTCTTCGAGGGCTTTCGCCACCTCGATTTTCTCAACAGTATTTAATTGACATCCGGGCACCTGCTCTCCGTCGCGCAGAGTGGTGTCGAATATAAATAAACGGTCGCTCATTAATGATGAATTATAAACTATGTTATGTAATAATTGCAAAATTAGCACCAATCGGCGAAATAATCAAGAAATTTGACGATTATTTACGCGATTGGTGCTTAAATCGCAATTATAAAACGCTATTTGCTTACTATTTGTTTGCTTACGCGCTTATTTTACCCAACGCAGTATCTCTTTGAATGAGACTTTCCTGCCGTACATGAGTATGCCTGTGCGGTAGATACGCGCTGCAAGCCATGTGAAGAGGATTGCAGTAGCGTAAAGCAACACGATACTTGCCACGATTTCCCAAACGGGCACATCGTAGGGGAGGCGTATCATCATCACTATCGGCGACGTGAAAGGAATTAGCGAGCATATCACACCGAGAGTACCGTCGGGATTTTCCATGCAAGCCTGTCCGATAAGCAGCGCGATTATGATAATCATCATCACGGGCATAGTGAATTGATTGGCATCGCTCTGCTGGTCGACAGCCGAGCCGAATGCGGCAAACAGGGAAGCATACAAGAGATAGCCGCCTATAAAATAGAGCACGAAGATGCCTAAGAGGCGGAACCAGTTTACGCCAAGGATAGCCTGGACAATCTCCGGCATGTCGCCTTCCGGCATCGCGGGCATTGCCGCTCCTCCGGTCATAGCCGCGGCGGTCATGTCGGGTGACGCGGCAAATATACCGGCGATACTGAGTATGAAGCCTCCGATACTAAGCAAAACGGTCCAGATGGCTATCTGCGTCAGTCCTACAAGCGCGATGCTGACTATCTTGCCGAGCATAAGTTCCATCGGGCGGCAGCTGCTCACAATCACCTCCACGATACGGTTGGTCTTGTCTTCCACGACCGAACTCATTATCATCGCCCCGTACATGAGTACAAACATATAGGTCAGGAACGCAAGGAAAAAGCCTGTGAACGTGGCAAGCTCGCTTGATGACAGCGATTCGCCTGATTCATCCCATGTGTGGCTTTTCACATCGACAGAAATGTTGCTTTCCGATATAATCTCTTTCAGCTCCGGAATGTCGTAGGAATTTATCTTGGCTTCCGACAGGCTTTTTCCGAGCACATCGGAAATCTCGCGCGAGAGCGACATCTTCACCGGCTTTTCGGAGTAGATATTGACCACACGCGACTCGTCCACATCAGCCGGGATCACCAATATCGCGTATATGTCGCCGTCGGCTTCCTCATAACGCTCTTTCATGTTGTTGGCTGAAATATCGGGAAGTATCTGATAGTCAAAATCCTCGGTGTCGGTAAACTTGTCGGCATATTTGCCGCTCTGGTCAATCACTGTGACGACCTGTGCATCGCTTGTGTTAAACTCCATGAGAAGTATAGGCACGGCAATCAATGCAATCATGATCAGCGGCGACAGAAGGGTGGTGAGGATAAATGACTTCTTTGCCACTATTGAGTAGTACTCACGCTGGAGTACCAGAAAGAATCTACGCTTGTCCATCGCTTTCAGTAACTGTTTCAATAAAAATTTCATTCATTGTAGGAAGCATCTCTTCAAAGCCAAGCAGGGTATAGCGCTGATTGAGGACTCCGATTACATCTTTCATCTTTACCCCTTGGGCAAGACGTATCACCGCCTCGCTGCCTCCAAGACCGTGGGGCTTGATACTGTCGATAGTGTACAGTGTGTTGTCAGGGGCGAGCACCGGCTCGGCAATGTGGATAGTGAAAAGATTTTTCTTAAACTGCTGCCTTATGTCAAGTACATTGCCCTGAAGCACCGCCTTAGACTTGTTGATGAGAGTGAATTCCTTGCACACTTCCTCGACCGAGGCCATGTTGTGAGTAGAGAAGAGTATCGTGGAGCCATTCTCGTTGAGACGCAGTATCTCTCTTTTTAGCTGTTCGGTATTGACCGGGTCAAATCCGGAGAATGGCTCGTCAAATATCAGCAGGCGCGGATTGTGCACGACAGTCGATATGAACTGCACTTTCTGCGCCATACCCTTAGAAAGAGCCTCTATTTTCTTGTCGGCCCACTCGGCAAGTCCCATGCGCTCAAGCCACTGACGGCCCTCGCGTGTGGCATCGGCTTTCGACATGCCTTTTAACCTGCCGAGATACACGATGTGGCTCAATACCTTCATTTTTTTATACAATCCGCGCTCTTCAGGCAGATAGCCGATGTGCATCACATCTTCGGCGACAAGAGGCTTGCCGTCAAGAAATATTTCGCCGCTGTCGGGGCGCGTAATCTGGTTCAGTAGGCGTATCAGGGAAGTTTTTCCCGCTCCATTGGGACCAAGGAGACCATAGACAGTGCCTTCTTTCACTTTCAGGCTCACGTGGTCAAGAGCGCGATGCCCGGAGTAGTCCTTAACTACGTCATTTACTTCTATAAATTCCATTCAAGTCACTTTTTAAGCATAACCGATACCCAGTTGTCACGGATATTCCGGTCAACATAGCTGAGTCCGCATCGCTCTGCCGCTTCCCTGATTACGGGTATGTCGTCATCATAGAAGCCACTTAGAATCATTGTGCCGCCGTCGCGCAATGCCTCGGCGTATGAGGCGATGTCGCCTGTGATTATGTTGCGGTTTATATTGGCTATAAATATGTCGGCAGGCTCTATACCGGAAAGAGCCGACGCATCACCGAGAATCACGTTGATTTCGGGATGATTGTTGATTTTCACATTGTCGACTGCATTAAGATAGGCAAATTCGTCGATTTCGATAGCTTCGACACGCGATGCACCACGCATGGCGGCAAGAATCGCGAGTATGCCCGTACCGGTTCCCATGTCTATGACCGATTTCCCTTCGAGCGACATTTCAAGAAGCCGCTTGATTATGAGGGACGTGGTCTGATGATGACCTGTACCGAAAGCCATCTTGGGGTCGATGACTATATCGTAGGGCAACGAGGGGATATCTTTATGGAAAGAACTATGGATGACACATTTGTCATCAACCACAATCGGTTGAAAATAGTTTTTCTCCCATTCCGAGTTCCAGTCGCGTCCTTCCACGGTATCCCATTTTACGTCAACGGTTGCAGGGAAGGGGAACTCTGCAATCACCTGACGAAACACTTCCTGGTCAAACAACTCTTTTTTTACATAAGCTGTGAGTCCTGCGCCATCGGGGACAAAACTCTCATAATCATGTTCACAGAGCAGGGCGGCAAGGATGTCGGTGGCGTTTTCGTCACAAGGGGTGACATCCAGTCTTACTTCTACATAATCGTTCATTGCCGTTATCTTGGAAGTGTTGAATAATCGCGTGAGTAACGCAACATCTGGGGGATATAGCTTTCGCTGTAGTCAACCACGACATCAGTCAGGTTGCCTTTATCGTCCTTTACAAGAGAGTAGACAGGGTTTACAAATCCCTTGTACGGGGCTATGCTTAGATGAGCGTAACGGTCAAGTACTTCCTTGTGGATTGCCGGGTCGACCTTTACGGCGTATTTCTCAACCAAGTCACGCCCTGCCTCATAGTCGCCTTCGCTCTTTATGCGCTGTATCTCACCGAGAAGTTGACCGAAAAGATTGCGCAACGCGGGATAGTCATTGATTTTTATGTAGGTCTTACCATCTTTTTTCACATATTCCACCACATTATCGGCTTTTCCGTGTTCATACGCCCATTCGGCTATAAGTTTGCGGTTACGCATGTGGGCTTCCTCGACATCCTTACCCGGCTCTATACGCATCAACTGAGTCATGAGCCCGTTAAGCATGTACTTGTAATATTCCGCCTTGTAAGCCTCCGGATTGTCAAGCAGACCGAGCTCTATAAGTTTCGGGTCGGCGAGATAATAGAGCGCGAAAAGGTCGGCGCGAGCCTCTTCAAGAGTAGAGCCGTGAGCCTTCAACGCGTCCTGGTCGACACCCGGAAGGAGCCTGCCGGAGCCGTGACCGAGACACTCGTGGAGGTCGGTGTGGAGGTTATCGGTGATAAACAGATAGTCGTCAAGCAGCTTACGTGTAGGAGCATCAATCACAAACTCCTCGTTGAATCCGTTGCCGTGAGAAGCTTCGTCATACGCCATCGTGATATTTTCGAGCGTCACCGATTTAGAGCCGTGAGCGGCACGTATCCAGTTGGCATTAGGCAGATTTATGCCTATCGGGGTCGAGGGATAGGAGTCGCCGGCAAGGATAGCCGCCGTAATAACTTTTGCCGACACTCCTTTCACCTTATCTTTGCGGAAGGCGGGATTGACGGGACTGTGGTCCTCAAACCACTGGGCGTTACCGCTCAGTGTCTCGGTACGAGCCGAAGCCTCGTTGTTCTTGAAATTTACGATTGACTCCCATGATCCTGTCATGCCGAGAGGGTCGTCATACGACTCTATGAAACCGTTGATGAAATCTACCTGTGAGGCAGTTTCTTCCGCCCATAGAATCGAGTAATCGTCAAATGTCTTCAAGTCGCCGGTAGTATAAAATTCGATAAGCTTGTCGATGTAAGCTTTCTGAGCCGGATTCTCAGCATATCCGGCAGCGAGTGTAAGCTCTTTTACGATACGCTCGATAGCCTGCGTGTAAAGTCCGCCCACCTTATAAGGTTGCTCCACGACTTTTCCGTCAACTTTCACTTTACGGGTGTTAAGTCCGTAGGAAATGGGTGTCAGGTCGGTGGTGTCTTTTAAGGCGGCGTAATAGGCTTCAACTTCCGGCTGTGTCACACCTTCGTATATGTTAGTAGCCGAGGTCAGGATAAGGTCGTGTCCCTCTGCCTGGTTTACTTTTTTCGGCTTGACTGACGGGTCGAAGATGAGTGTCGGAAGCGTATCCTGATTTACCGGGCGCGCCTCAGCAGGAAGCAACGCTATCTGCGACGTGAGAAATTCACGGCTGAATTCCGGCACAAACTTGTCCATCGAATAATGGTGGTGGATGCCGTTGGCAAACCATATCTGCTTCAGATATTTTTCAAATGCCTTATAGTCGGCACTATTCTTGTCGCCCTTATAATTAATGTATATATTTTCCATAAGGTCGCGTAGCGCGAGGTTATCCTTGCCGTTCTGGTCCCACAGGATGTCGCGCCCGGCGAGGGCAGCCTCCGTGAGATGATATATGAGCAGTTTCTGACGCAGTGAAAGGTCCTCAAACGCGGGTACTTTATAACGCAGCACCTCAATGTCGGCGAAACGGTCGACTACATATTGGAAATTGTCATTCTCTTTAGCCATTGCCTGTGAACTTGTCGCCAGGGTAAGCAGTGCCACTCCGGCGGTTTTTATCGTTTTAAGCATTGTATTGTTCGGTATATGTGTGAAATAATGGTTTATTCTACGTAAAGTATCAGCCCTTTAAGATACTCGCCTTCGGGATGGTATATGTTGACCGGATGGTCGGCGGGTTGGGTGAGCTGATGAAGTATGCGCACCTTGCGGCGACTCTGCGCCGCTGCCGAGAACACGGCAAGACGGAACTGTTCGCGGCTCACTGCCTGGGAACATGAGAATGTAAACAGGATACCGCCCGGGGCGATTTTCTCAAATGCCTTGGCGTTTAGCTTGCGGTAACCGATAAGCGCGTTTTTTAGGGCGCTGCGGTGTTTTGCAAAAGCCGGGGGGTCAAGAATGATGAGGTCGTAGGGCGTATCCATCGCCGAGAGAAACTTGAACGCATCTTCAGCGAAGGAAGTGTGACGCGTGTCATCGGGGAAATTCAGGCGCACATTGTCGTCGGTCAACGCTATCGCCTTTGCCGAGCTGTCGACCGAGTGTACAAGCTCGGCACCTCCGCGCAGGGCATACACAGAGAATCCGCCGGTGTAACAGAACATGTTCAGTACCTTGCGGTTGTGGGCGTATTTTTCAAGCAGCGCGCGGTTATCACGCTGGTCTACGAAAAATCCTGTTTTCTGTCCCTTCAACCAGTCGACATGAAATTTCAATCCGTTTTCTTCTGCGACATTGGTTGAATATGAGCCTACGATATATTGGTTCTGGGGGTCGAGATGAGCCTTGTATGGGAGAGTGGTCTCCGACTTGTAATATACATTTTTTATGCCCGCATCGGGAAGGTTGACCAGCTCCGAGGCGATAATATCGCGGGCAAAGTGCATTCCCGGAGAGTGAGCCTGCAGCACTGCCGTGTCGCCATAAACGTCAACGACCAGTCCTGGGAGAAAATCGCCCTCACCATGCACGAGACGGTAAGCGTTGTTATGCCGGTTGATGAGTTTAAGTGCACGCCGCAGCTGATACGCCGCTTTAAGACGCTCGCTGTAAAGCGCGGCGTCAACCGGCGAATCGCCCCATGCAAGTATCCTCACCGTGATGCTTCCAATCTGGTAGTGTCCTGTGCCGATGACATTGCCGGTCGAGGAAACCACTTTCACCGTGTCGCCCTCCTCGATATTGTCAGGCTGACGTGCGACTGCACCTGAAAACACCCAGGGGTGAAGCCGTTCAAGCGATTGCTCCTTGCCTTTACGTAATACTATTTCAGGGTAATTCATATCGTGTCTAAAGATGTTTTATCGGAATATAAAGCGGTATATGTCGTTGCCGTTGGCATAGAGCAGAAGCAGGATGAGGAATGCCATTCCGGCTATCTGCGCGTATTCCATGAATTTTTCACTCGGCTTGCGGCGCGTGATGATTTCGTAGAACAGGAACATGATGTGACCGCCGTCGAGAGCCGGGATTGGCAAAATGTTCATGAAAGCGAGTGCCACCGACAGGAATGCGGTGATTTCCCAGAAGGCAAGCCAACTCCATTTTTCAGGGAACATGCTTCCTATCGCCCCGAATCCGCCAAGGCTTTTAGCTCCCTCTGCGGTGGCGACATATTTCATCGAATTGACATAGGCTGAAAGCTTGCCGGTGCCTATTTCCCATCCCTTAGGGATGGACTGGAAAATGTTGTAGTGACGTGTCACTACAGGATATATGTCGGTAATCGGTTTCAGCTGTATGCCGATTTTACCTGCTTCCGTCGGTTTTATCGGTACGGTGATGGTGTCGCCGTCACGCACGAGTCGCATCCCCGTAGTCTGACCGGCACGTTTTGTGAGTTCAGCGGTAAACTCCGTATAAGATGGCGTAATGGCATCGCCTACAGAGATGATATGGTCGCCCGGCTGGAGTCCTGCCTCTTTCGCCGGTTCACCGTTGACCACGCTCTGCACGTAAACGGGCAAGCGGTAATTGAGAAATCCCTTGTCTTCGTTAAGACGGAAAATGAAGTTTTCGGGAATCGCTATATCGACAGAGTCCTTATGGTCACGGAGTACCGTGATAGTCTTTGCCTCGACCATTTTCATCAGATGGTCGCCGGTCGATACATCGATTTTCTTTCCGTCGGCGAGAAGTGGGATGTCACCGTTGCGGAATCCTATTTCCTGCGCGGCAGGCACATATTCAAATCCTTCGTATGCCTGGTCGAGCGGAATATATTTTTCTCCCCAGTACCATGCTATGCCGGCGTAGATTAGTATCGCCAGAATGAAATTCATCAATACTCCTGCAACCATGACGAGTAGCCGCTGATAGGCAGGTTTGGAGCGAAATTCCCACGGCTTAGCGGGCTGAGCCATCTGCTCCTTGTCCATTGACTCGTCAATCATGCCAGCAATCTTGACATAGCCGCCAAGCGGCAGCCAGCCAATGCCATACTCGGTGTCGCGCCATGTCGCACGTTCCGGAGTGGCGGCATCGGAAGTTGTCTCTTTCTTCTTAGGCTTCCACTTGATAAGTGAAAACCACGGGTCGAAAAAGAGATAGAATTTCTCGACCTTTATGCCAAACATGCGGGCAAATATATAGTGTCCGAACTCATGGATGATTACCAGAAGTCCGAGCGCAAGGATGAGCTGTAACGCTTTTATCAAAAATGTTTCCATTATTTATCGGTTGGGATTGTAGATGTGTTTGTGGTGTTTATTGTCAGCCGTTTATTAGTGAGGCGGCATATTTCCGTGTCTCGGCATTGGTAGCGACATAATCGTCGTAGGTAGGCGACGCGATAAACGGCATTGCCTCTATCGAGCGTTCGATTATACGGCGTATGTCGAGGAAAGGTATCTGTCCCTTTAGGAATGCGGCTACGGCAATCTCGTTTGCCGCGTTTACCACACACGCCACGTTACCGCCTTTTTCCAGTGAATAATATGCGAGTTTAAGCAACGGGAAGCGTTCAAAGTCGGGCTCGAAGAACTCCAGGCGGGAGTAGTCGGCAATCGACAGGCCCTTGCGGTCAGTGGGCAGACGGTGGGCAAATCCGAGGGCATAACGTATGGGAAGGTGCATGTCGGGGAGACCGAGCTGCGCTTTAATGGAGCCATCGACAAATTCCACCATAGAGTGAACTATTGACTGAGGATGAACCACGGCACTGATTTTGTCGGCAGGCACGTCGAAAAGCCAGCGCGCCTCGATGATTTCAAATGCCTTGTTGAGCATGGTAGCCGAGTCAATCGTGATTTTCGCCCCCATCGACCAGTTGGGGTGGGCGAGGGCATCTTTGACTGTGACATGCTCCATTTCCTTGATTGACATGTTACGGAACGGTCCTCCCGACGCCGTGATAAGAAGACGTCGTATAGAGTCATGGCTCTCCCCAACGAGCGACTGGTAGATAGCCGAATGCTCGGAATCGATGGGCATCAGCGCTGATTTGGACTTTGCAAGACGGCTTGTCACCAGCTTACCCGCCACTACAAGAGTTTCCTTGTTGGCAAGGGCGATGTCTTTATTGTGCTCAATCGCTTTAAGTGTAGGCTCAAGTCCGCTGTATCCCACTGTTGCTATTACAGCCGTGTCAATTCCGGGTAGCGATATCGCCGCCTCGGCGACCGCCTTTGAGCCGGTCTCGACGGTAATTCCCAGCGGCGTAAGCGAATCGCGCAGACGGCTGTAGCCGCGTTCATCTGCAATCACTACTTTTTCCGGTCGGTGAGTCATTGCCTGCTTTTCAAGCAGGTCGACATTTGAACCTCCCACGAGCACTGCCGCGCGGAATAATTGAGGATACTCTGAAATTATATCAAGTGTCTGTACGCCAATCGAGCCGGTGCTTCCGATGACGGCGAGTTGTTTCTGTCTCATTATATATATTAATGTGTCTGCAAATTTACGGCAATTTCACCTATTATAAAAGAAAAAATCATATTAAGTGGCATGGATGTTAACTTCAGCCTCTGACCGGCATTTGCCGGTGGCTTGTCAGAAGGAGATGTATTCACGCGGGTTAAGGGCGGCGCCTTTGTTCCACAACTCAAAAGTGAGGTCAGGGTTTTTACCTTCGCCTTTCGGCGCTGTAACACCGATTACCGACCCTTTGTCCACTTTGTCACCGGGCTGGACAAAGGGTGTCGCGATGCCGGTGTATTTCGATACAAATCCGTTGGGATGCTGGATGATAATCGTGTTTTTCCCTTTCATGGTCGCGTATGAGTCGATGACAGTACCGGAATAGATGGCACTTACAGTCGATGATGGCGATGTGGTCAGGACGATTAAGAACTTTGACCGGGATTCGGGCTGAAGCTCAGTGGCGTTGCTCACGGGAGGGTAGAACGATATGCCGTCGGCTGCAATAGGAGACAGTACATTCAGGTTGAACCGCTCATTTTCTTCAAACTGGCGTACAAACTGACGTTCGTTTTCCGAAGCAGGCAGGAGAGAGTCGGGCGACATCGGCTCCCCCTGGACAGGTGTCACGGTTACAGTGATTGTATCCGAGGGATTGGTGAGCAGAGCTTCCAGATTTGTGATATAGGCATTGTTTATGTTTACTTGCGTGGCAAGAGAGTCGATTCTCATGGAGTTGACAATATTCTCCTGTCGTTGTCCCTCTTTAAGGTAGCCGGGGAGTAGTGTGCGTATCGGCGACAGTACTATGATTGTGGCAACGAGGCAGCTCAGTGCCGACACCAGAAGTAATGTCGCGATAACAATCTCGGTGCGTGTGAATTTGATTGTCCACACTTCGTTAAACCTGTTTTCATTTATAAACGATAGCCTGAATCGGCTCTTGGTCTTGAATGAATGTTTAGATTTCTTAATGTTATCGTGTAGCTCGGTCATGGGCGGTCATTCAATGAATAAGAAAAAAGAAATACAAATATAAGCATATTTTTGTAGAATTAATACAATGTTAAATTTCTAAACGGATTGAGACGTTGCTAAATAGCATGAAAATTAGTATATAAAGCAGTGTGAACTTTAACATTCGCGTGTTAAATTATGTCCAAAAAAGTTGCATGATATTCAACAAAACTATACCTTTGTGAAAAAATTTAATGAACAAAGGGAAATATCTTTGTGTTAATATACCAAAACTTATGAGGCCGGTAGATGACGATAAAAAGCCGGTTGAGTGGTTTAGAAAATAATGAAGGGTTTAAAATAATTTGTATAAATTAAAATTAAAGAAGAATGAAAAAGAACATCCTTTTTGGTTTTGCTGCAGCGGGAGCCATGCTTCTTTCAGCAAACGAAGCTAACGCCCAGGAGGCTATAGTGATTGAGGAAGCTACATTCACAGAAGTAGAGTGTGCCGATCACTACTATTCGGGAAAGAAGGATAACTGGTTTATCCAGATTGGCGCCGGTATGGAATTGCCTATCGTAGAACATTCACCTCACTCTGCTAAACGTCACATCACTGCTGCTTATGGCGCAGGATTCGGTAAATGGTTCACTCCCTATCTGGGATGGCGTATCAGCGCACAGGGCGGTGCTTATCACTTTGATGCCGCAGGTGCATACCGCAAGGCTAAGTTTGTTAACGCTAACCTCGACTTGATGTGGGATATGTTTAACAGCTTCAGCGTAAATGACAACCGCGTATTCAGCATCGTACCTTTCGTCGGTGTCGGCGGTTCTTATTCTTGGGATTTCACTGCTCCTTACGATGCTTACACTCCCGAGAATCACGGACGTCACAAAACTAAAGTATGGCAGGTCCCTGTATCAGTAGGTATGCAGTTCCGTTTCCGTCTTTGCGAGTATGTTGACTTCTTCGCTGAAGGCCGCTACTCATTCTACGGTGACACTTTCGATGGCATCGCTTACGGTACTAACTCAATCGACATGAACCTTACCGCTATGGGTGGTTTCACTTTCAACCTCGGTGGCAAGAAGTTCAAATCATTCAACCCCTGTTCTTATCTTGGCTACATCAGCCAGCTCAACGGTCAGATCAACGACCTCCGCAGCGAGCTCGCCAACACCGGCGCACGTCTTGCAGCTGCTGAGGCTCAGCTCCCCTGCCCCGAGGTAGTAGCTGTTGAATGTCCTGAAGTAGGCGCTCCGTTGATGTCAACTGTACGCTTCACTATCAACTCTGCCAAGATTTCTTCTATGGAAGCTGTCAATGTCTACAACATCGCACAGTGGATGAAGGCTAATCCCGACACCAAGGTTGTCATCAAGGGTTACGCTGACAAGGATACCGGTACTGCAGAGTACAACCTCAAGCTCTCTGAGCGTCGTGCACAGAACGTATTCAACATGCTTACCAAGGAATACGGCATCGCAGCTGACCGTCTGACAGTTAAGGCTGAAGGTAGTGCTTCACAGATTTACGACACTAACAACTGGAACCGTATCGTAATCTTCTCACAGGACTAATTTAAGGTAAAGCCTAAATAAACCCTTTTGCCTCCGCCCCTTTCGGGCGGAGGCTTTTTTTATATCCCGATATTACATGTTTTCATCTTTTTAATATAAGTTTGGCATAAGTTTTGCTGTAAGGATTGTTATTAACTGAAACAGATTCCATATCTATATTATGATACAGCATCCTACGGGCAATCTGCCCGCCAAGATAGAAAATTATGTCGCGCAGAAACGCCTGCGCGATGCTTTCGGCTTGTTACGCCATTACAGCGCTTCACTGGGTGACTGGCGCATAACCGACCGCATAGACCATCTCGAGCAATCTTACTCGATGATGTTGCGCTACGCCGTGGATGGCGTTGACGACCCTTCGCGCGATGAGATATATCATTCGATAGTAAGGGGCATATTCGAGATACTTGACAGGGTAAACCGTGAACTGAGCCGTCAGAAGTCGCCTGCCATATATTTCAGCACACTCCGATACGAGGACTTGCAGCATGACACGTTGAAAGGTCTTGCCGACAGCTATCTGTCGGCATTGTCGAAGCTCTCGCTATACAATATTGCCGCCGGCAATTCAACGGCAGCCGCCGATGTGAAAGAAAAGGAGGAACTTGAACGAAGGATTTTCAATCGTATATGGGTGACACACCCTCTTTCGCCGGATGATGTGACCATAGTGTCGGCGATGTTGTCGGGTGAGGAGGTTCCTGCTTATTTCAAGGATATGATAATGTCGGCGCTCCTTCTCGGGCTGCTGCAATATTACGATGAGTCGCGTCTGAACATATTGCTTGACACCTATCAGTCAGCACCGACGAGGGTCATAGCTATACGTGCTCTGTGCGCCGCACTGATGGCAATGTATGTCAACCGCTCGAGAATATCCGGCTCGCGGCTTGAGAAGCGAATAGCCGCGTTGCGTGACACGACATCATGGCATAGCGACGTGAAAGAGGTGTTTCTGGAATTTATACGCACCCGCGACACGGAACGAATAAACCGCAAAATGCAGGAGGAGCTGCTTCCGAGTATGCTAAAGTTGCGTCCCGATATAGCCAAACGTATGAAGGGCAGCGCTGTTGACATGTCGGATATGGAGGAGAATCCCGAATGGCAGGAACTTCTTGACAAGTCCGGTATCACTGACAAGCTCAAGGAGCTTACCAAGATGCAAGAAGATGGAGGTGACGTGTTCATGATGACATTCTCCAATCTTAAGTATTTTCCGTTTTTCTCCGAGGTGGCAAACTGGTTCATGCCTTTCCATATAGACCATTCGGCAGTGAAAGATGCGCTTGGAGGCGAGTTGTCGACAATAGGCGACATGGTGGCTTCGTCGCCGTTTTTTTGCGATGGCGACAAATATTCGTTTGTACTTGCGCTTGCCTCTGTGCCTGCCGCTCAGAAGCGGATGATGCTTTCACAGTTTGACGCACAGCGCATAAACGAGCTTGAATTGCAGAGAGCCACTCTTTCGGGTGGAGAGGTCTCGGCAGGGCAGATTGCCAATAAATATGTGCAGAATATATATCGTTTTTTCAAACTGTATCGCCGTAAAGGCGATTTCATTGACCCGTTCTCTCGACCGATCAACCTGCTTCAGCTACCGTTTGTTGCTCCCGACTTGACCGATGTGGAGACGCTGCCGGTGGTCAGCGAGTTTTATTTCAAGCGAGGATATTATGAAGATGCCGCCCATGTGTTCGGGATGCTTGCCGATGTTGTGCCGCCTGACGCGCAGATTTATCAGAAGCTTGGTTACTGTCGTGCAAAGCTGGGCGACACAGCAGGGGCACTCGACTATTACAAGCAGGCTGAGCTTCTTAACGGCGAGAGTCTGTGGACCCTGCGGCGCATAGCCAACTGTTATAAGGAACTTGACAACCCGGAAATGGCGCTTGAATATTACCGCCGGGTTGAGGCGAAGAAGCCCGATGATCTCGGGGTGGCATTGAGCATAGGCCATTGCTATCTTGAGCTTGACCGCTACGATGATGCGCTCCGCTATTATTTCAAGGTGGAATTTCTTGATGACAAGTCGACACGCGCGTGGAGGCCGATCGCGTGGACTTCGTTTGTAGCGGGCGACTTTGACCAGAGCCGCAGCTACTACGAAAAGGTGCTTACCGACCATCCCTCGGCATCCGACTATCTCAATATGGGGCATCTTTATCTTGCTGCCGGCAATATAAAGGAGGCATTGAACTACTACGGACTCTCAGTCGATAATGAAAGCGACGGCACTGAAGGTTTCATCAGAAGTTTCAAGTCCGATGTTCCCCGCCTTGTTTCCGCAGGGGTGTCGGAGTCGCTTTTGCCGCTTATAATCGATGCATTGTTATATTCACGGGACTGATAAACCCCGATTGTCGGGATTTTTCATTAACTTTGTGGGCTTGCGAAACTTAAATGGTAAAAGTTATGAGAAAAATAGTCCTGTCATTATTAATTTTAGGTATAAACATGATTCAGGCACAAGTAAAGACTGATAATGCTTCAAATCCGTTTTTCGCGGAATTTGAGACTGTACATAATACTATCCCGTTTGACCGGATAGAAAATAAACATTATGAGGAGGCAATCGACCGCGGCATGGCGGTGCAGAACTCCGAGATAGAGGCGATAGTCAATTCACAGGAAGCGCCTACGTTTGAAAACACTATCGTGGCGCTTGAGCGTTCGGGTGGCGACCTTAACCGTGTGCTGGGTACTTTCTATCCGATACTTTCGGCTCTCAGCGATGACGAGCTTATGGAAATCTCACTGCGCGTGTCGGCAAAACTGTCGCAGCACTCTACCGGCATCAGCCTTAACGAGGGGCTGTGGAAGCGTATCAAGGCGGTGCATGACAACAAGGATAATCTTTCGCTAAATCCCGAAGATGCCATGCTCCTTGAAACCACCTACGACAATTTCGCGCGTCAGGGCGCCGAATTGCAGGGAGAGGCGCGTGACACTTACCGCAAACTGTCGGCGCGTCTGTCTGACCTCACTACCAAGTTCGGTCAGAATGTTTTGAAGGAGCTTAATACCTATGAGATATGGCTTACCGCCGATGATCTCGCGGGTCTCCCTTCAAGCGCGGTGGATGCTGCCGCCCTTGCCGCCAAGGAAAAGGGTAGGGAGGGTGAATATCTGTTTACTCTCGCGCAGCCTGTCTATATGGCGTTTATGAAAAACAGTGACCGCCGCGACTTGCGCGAGAAATTTTACCGTCTTTACAACAGTCGTAACACCAAGGGTGAATACTCCAACATAGAGATAATGACCGAGATAGCTGATACGCGCCGTCAGATTGCCAATCTTTTCGGTAAGGCTACATACGCCGAATATAAGCTTGAAAAGACCATGGCAGAGACTCCCGAAAATGTCAATAAGCTCCTTAAGCAGCTTGCCGAGGCGTATCGTCCCGCCCAGTTGCGCGAGTTTGCTGAAATAGAGGCTTTTGCTTCTGAGCGCGAGGGTAAGCCTGTAAAGTTACAGCCATGGGATTACAGCTATTACGCCAACAAACTGAAGGAGGCAAAATATAGCTACGACGAGGAGGAGCTGCGCCCATATTTCGAGCTTAACAATGTGATTGACGGCGTGTTTGGTCTCGCCACAAAGCTTTATGGTCTTACTTTTGTTCAGAATCCCGACATCAAGGTTTACCATCCCGATGTGAAGGCATTTGATGTAAAAGATGCCGACGGAAAGTTTATCGGCGTTATCTATACTGACTTTTTCCCGCGTGAGAGCAAGCGTCCCGGAGCGTGGATGACCAATTTCCGCGAGGAGTGGATTACGGCTCATGGCGACTCGGTGCGTCCGCATGTGTCAATAGTGATGAATTTTACGAAGCCTACCGATTCCAATCCGTCGCTTCTCACTCCCTACGAGGTCGAGACGTTCCTGCATGAGTTCGGTCACGCGCTTCACGGGCTGCTCGCCGAGACAAAATATGCTTCGCTTTCCGGCACCAACGTGTATCGCGATTTTGTGGAGCTCCCCTCGCAGTTCAACGAGAATTACCTTACGCAGAAAGAATTTCTTGACGGTTTCGCGAAGCATTACAAGACCGGAGAGCCTATACCTGTCGAGCTGGTCGAGAAGATTGTCAACACATCGCAGTTTGGTGCCGGCTATGCCTGTCTGCGTCAGCTGTCATTCGGTCTGACCGACATGGCTTGGCATTCTACAACAGCGCCGGTTGCCGACCCGGTGAAGTTTGAAAATGATGCCGCTGCTCCTGTAGCCATGTTTGACGAGGTTGAAGGGTGCATGTTCAGCCCGCAGTTCAGCCACATCTTCTCCGGAGGATATGCTGCCGGTTATTACAGCTACAAGTGGGCTGAGGTGCTTGATGCCGATGCATTCTCGGTGTTCCTTAAAAACGGGCTGTTTGATAAGGCTACCGCCGATTCGTTCCGCAAAAATGTATTGACACGCGGCGGTACGGAGCATCCGATGACGCTCTACAAGCGTTTCCGCGGACAGGAACCCACCATAGACGCCCTTCTTGAACGCGACGGCGTAAAGGCACCCGCCGATGCCCCCTCCCTCCCGCACCCCCTCCCCGCCACCAAAGACTGATACACATCAGCGATATTAAACTCTATACCCGCCACTTGTTACTCATTAACATGTGGCGGGTATTTCATGTCTGCCCCGATTTGCTTCACAGATTTTTTTGCTTTAGGGGGTATAGATATTAAAATTATTTATAAATTTGCATTTGCCACCTACGGAAAGCTCGCAGAGGCGGGTTTCGGGTGACATATATTTATGTAAAGGGCGTTCTACGCTTTATCTTCTACATCTCAAAACTTCGCAACTTTTCTGATTTACATGAAGATATTGCAGCAGGATGCTCATGTGGTGTAATCTATATTCTTCCGTGAGGGAGGATTGATTATATCGGCGTGGGCTTTCCGTGTTGCTTATCCATGTAAATCGGGCAATGCGAAGGCCTTGAGATGTTGGATAAGCTGACGAGGCTTCACGCCTTTTCGTTTTTACCAATCATCCTTTTTGAAGCCGAAGGAATCACAATTCTAAAAACATGAAAAGGATTTATTACTTATTAGTAGTGGTGTTGTTAACCTCAATCGGTCTAAATGCGGAGCCAGTGAGTAAGGGGGTGGCTTCATACGATAATATTGAGTATCGTATCATGGAAGATGATAACGAAAGTTATTGTGTGGTTTCTTATTGTCTAAATAGAACTGATGAAAATGTTGAAATTCCGGAATATATAGAATATGAGCAAGAAAAATATTTAGTCAAAGAAGTTGGTTATCGAGCCTTTTTCAATGATAAGATTGTAAAAAACATCAAATTGCCTGATTCAATCGTGAAATTTGGTGAAAGTGCATTCGCTCAATGTGAGAATTTAGAAACGATGAATTTTCCGGAAAATCTGGAATACATTGATAATTCTGCTTTAAGATATTGTGAAAAATTAATAGTTAATAAATTCCCGAATAAACTTAAATGGATTGGAGATGAGGCCTTTGCAATGTGCTATTCGTTAACTTCTCTGATATTCCCACCTTCAATAACACATATTGGAGAGGATAATTTCTGTTGGAGTCATATCACTCAATTAGAATTTGAAGATGGAGAGGAAGAGTTGAATATCCAAAACACCTCGTTTTGTTACTATGGACTGGAAACTATGTATATTGGAAGAAATATTGTCGGCGGTACTATTCCTGATATTAATTCAATTGGCTCTCTGGTAATAGGAGAAACAGTGACTGATTTATCATGGATAGAGCCTTCAAACAATACTGAGTTGTATCAGATAGTTTCCAATTCTAATTTTCCTCCAAAAATCGGAAGATTTACAAGCACTCAATATAAGAATATTTTATTGTTTGTTCCGGAGACATCCCGTTCCAATTACGAAAATGATGCTAATTGGGCTTTCTTTGAGCAGATGGAATCGTTGGCAATAAACTATATGGAATATGAATTGATAGTAACTCCGGCTGATGCTACGATAAATGTTGGAGAGACTCTGGAAATTGAATGTGCGATAGAGCCATTTTTGCCAACTTATTTAAACATGAGTGTTCCACCGACAGGCATTTTAAAGTTGGACAAGTTTGGAGTAGTCAGGGGCGTTTCTCCGGGAGAGGCCGAAGTAACCGTAGAACTTTTATTAAACGGGAAAAAATCGACAAGCAAAATTTTGGTTATTCAACCTGCCACCGAAATTAGTCTAAACAAGACACAATTACAGCTCGAAAAAGGGGAAACCGTCAAAATATTTGCTAATGTTGGTCCTGCAAATGTCAGCGATATGAGTGTCACGTGGTCATCATCTGATGCTTCTGTGGCAAGCGTCACTCAGGAAGGTGTGATTACTGCATTATCCGGGGGCGAATGTGACATCAAGGCGACCACTCATAATGGTCTGTCAAGCACCTGTCACGTGAAAGTAAAAGTCGAGCCGGTAGCCTTGACTTTTAATATAGAGGAGACATCTATGCTGGTCGGTGAAACTCTTTCAGTGGAGGCAACATTCTCTCCGGAAGATGTCACTGAACGAAAATTGTCATGGAAATCTTCAAATCCGGATGTCGCGACCGTTAAAAATGGAATTGTTAGGGCACTAAATCCCGGAGAAACAGAAATCTCAGCATCGACAGTGAATGGATTGACTGCAAAATGCCATATAGCTGTAACCCAGATATATGTTGAGAAAATAGAATTAAGTGTATATGACATAACGGCAGTAATTGGATCTGAAATTGAAATAACAGCAACTGTCTTACCTGAAAATGCAACAAATAAAGAACTTCAATGGGAATCGAAAGATGAACTAATCGCAACGGTTAATAGGGGGATTGTGAAGATAAATGGAGAGGGAAGCACTGCAATCCTAGTGAAATCTACGGATGAAACTGATGTTTACGCTGAATGTCGTATTTCAGGAATATCAAGTATTGATGCTATCTTGAACGATGATATGTCTTGGGAAGTCTACGATATCAATGGTATAATTATCGATAAAAATATGTCATCGGAAAAGATTAAAAATCTCTCAAAGGGATATTATATACTTAGAAATGCGGCGACTACAATAAAGATACATCTTTGAGATGTCTTGAAAATCTCAAAGACTATTACAGTATAGTCACTATTCAATAATCCGGATGAAACAGAACAAATTTCAGTTCTGATTCATCCGGATGTTTTGTGAGGTTGCCATGAGGTATGCTTCGCGTGTAAGGTTTTTAATTGACATGGTGATTTTTTTTGCAAAGGGTTTGGTATATGTTTTTAAACATAGTAATTTTGCAGTGAAAATCAAAAGAGTATGCAGAACATAAGAAATATTGCCATTATCGCTCACGTCGATCACGGCAAAACGACATTGGTCGACAAGATGTTGCTCGCGGGTAACCTTTTCAGAGAGAATCAGAATGCGGGTGAGTTAATTCTTGACAATAATGACCTTGAGCGTGAACGAGGCATAACTATTCTGTCGAAAAACGTCTCAATTAACTATAAGGGATATAAAATCAACATCATCGACACTCCGGGACACGCCGATTTCGGCGGCGAGGTAGAGCGTGTGCTCAATATGGCTGACGGCTGTCTGCTGCTTGTCGATGCATTCGAGGGCCCGATGCCTCAGACACGTTTTGTATTGCAGAAAGCCATACAGATGGGGCTTAAGCCTGTCGTGGTAATCAATAAGGTAGATAAGCCCAACTGCCGCCCCGACGAGGTGCAGGAGATGGTGTTTGACCTCATGTTTAATCTTGACGCGACCGAGGATCAGCTTGATTTCCCGACTATTTATGGCTCGGCAAAGCAGGGTTGGATGTCGACCGACTGGCGCAAGCCTACCGACAATATCCTTCCGGTGCTCGATGCCATAATCGAGTACATACCGGAACCGGAGACTTTGGAAGGCGACCCGCAGATGCTTATCACTTCGCTTGACTATTCAAGTTATGTCGGACGTATCGCGGTTGGTCGTGTGCATCGCGGCACATTGCGCGAAGGCATGGACATCGCTTTGTGTAAAAAAGACGGCTCCGTGGTAAAGCAGCGTATCAAGGAACTGCACACTTTTGAGGGCATGGGTCGCAAACGTGTGCCTGAAGTGTCGTCGGGCGACATCTGCGCGCTTGTCGGCATCGAGGGCTTTGAAATCGGTGATACAGTATCGGATATCAATAACCCGGAGCTGCTTCCGCGTATAGCCATCGACGAGCCTACAATGTCAATGACATTTACCATAAACGACTCGCCCTTCTTCGGAAAGGACGGCAAGTATGTGACATCGCGTCATATCGCCGACCGTCTTGAAAAGGAGCTTGACCGCAATCTCGCGCTGAGAGTCAGCAAGGCACCTCACGAGGATGTATGGACTGTCTACGGTCGCGGTGTGCTTCACTTGTCGGTGCTCATAGAGACCATGCGCCGCGAGGGTTATGAACTTCAGGTAGGTCAGCCACAGGTAATCATCAAGGAGATTGACGGGCAGAAATGCGAACCGGTCGAACTGCTTACCATCAATGTCCCCGAGGAATATTCAAGCAAAATCATAGATATGGTGACCCGGCGCAAGGGTGAGATGGTGTCGATGACCACCCAGAACGACCGTTTGCACATCGAGTTCAACATACCGTCGCGAGGCATCATCGGCTTGCGAAACAATGTGCTTACCGCATCGGCGGGTGAGGCAATCATGGCTCACCGTTTCCTCGAGTATCAGCCCTGGAAAGGTGATATCGAGCGTCGTACCAACGGATCTCTGATTGCAATGGAGGCGGGAACCGCATACGCCTACGCTATTGACAAGCTCCAGGACCGCGGTCGATTCTTTATCTTCCCGCAGGAAGAAGTCTATGCCGGACAGGTTGTAGGCGAGAATGCCAAGGACAATGATATCGTGGTCAATGTCACCAAGTCGAAGAAATTGACCAACATGCGTGCATCGGGTGCCGACGACAAGGCGCGTATCATCCCGCCTGTAGTATTCAGCCTTGAGGAGGCGCTTGAATATATAAAGGAGGATGAGTATGTGGAGGTAACCCCCAATCATCTGCGCCTGCGCAAGATAATTCTCGATGAAATAGAGAGGAAGAGGGCAAATAAAGCCTGATTCCGGCGAACAATACACATAGTAAAAGTGTCTTATAGTCAAGTAGTAACTATAAGACATTTTTATTATGTACCGTTTCATTCAAAAGACCGTACTTGCGGTTGTCGCCGCGTTCACAGCCGGATGCCTGTCGTCGTCAGCTTATGTGCCTGTGTCGGTGGAGAGTTCCGACCTTCCCGTAGAGGCAAAGTCTTTCATAAAGAAGCATTTTGACGGCAAGACCATTGTCAAGTATGAAAAGAAGTTCTGGTCAAATTCCTACGAGCTTGAGCTTTCCGACGGGACTGATCTTGATTTTGACTCAAAAGGCAAGTGTACGGAGGTGAGCGCGCCTGACCACGGTGTGCTGTCAACTGTCCTCGTGCGAGAACTGCTTCCTGCCGGTGCCTGCAAGACACTCTCTGACCAGGGTATGCTGGAGTCAGTAGAGGAGATACAGATTAATCCTACGAAGGGTTACAAGGTAGAGGTGCGTCACGAACGCATCGATGATTACCGGTTCAACAACGCGGGACAGATGACACGCGTGACACATGACGATTAGATATATTTTTTCGGGTTTGTATAATAAAATGGCGTGGTACCGGCTTAGGGTATCACGCCATTGTCTTTTTGGGGGCAGGTCTTTATTCGTTGATTTCGCCTTCAGAGGTGAATATCTCTTCCTCGCGGGTAGCCGAGATATTGGGGAGTTCAAGTCCGTAATGCTTCTTGGCATCGAGGGCTTTCAGCCATATACCGAATACGAGGGCGAGCACACCGAGAGCGGCGAAGAGAAGCATCGGATTGGTGTAGTCATACATCATCGGGTCGGTGACTCCGGGATTGGATGAGGTCAATACGATACCTATCAGAATCGGGAAGAGTGACAGACCGATGTTCTGCACCCAGAATATGAGGGAATAGGCGCTTCCCAGAAAACGTGCATCCATAATCTTGGGGACAGAGGGCCAGAGAGCGGCGGGTACAAGCGAGAACGACACACCCAGTACGATGATTGCCGTGAACGCGAGAGCCTTGCTTGGATAAGCCGGAAGGAGAAGCGCGAATGTAAGGTGACACACAATCATGAGTATGGCACCGAGTATGAGCATTGACGCGCCTTTACCCTTGCGGTCAAGGAAATATCCCAGGAACGGGGTCAATACGGCAGCTCCGATAGGGAACCACCGGAATATGTCGGCGGCTGTTGTGGCGTCGATGCCAAGATTGCACTGAAGCATATTGGCGGCATAACGCTGGAAGGGGAAGATTGCGGAATAATAAAGTACGCAGAGCATCGCTATAATCCAGAACAGCTTGCTTGTGAGGATATTTTTAACATCACTGAGCTTAAACTCTTCTTCAGCGGTGTCGTCATTCTTTGACGAGCCTATTTCCTTGTCGAGTTTTGCATCAAAGAATGTAAACACAATGTAGCATATAAGTCCGATGAAAAGGAGCGCGGTGCAGAATCCTACCGGTACGACAACGGTAGGTTCGCCTCCCATCCAGTCGGCAAGACGCGGCGAAATCGAGAATACTGCGAATACACCGAAACGGGCAATCGCCATCTCTGCCCCCATTGCAAGCGCCATTTCCTTGCCTTCAAACCACTTGGCAAGAGTCTTTGACACGGTGATACCCGCCATCTCGCATCCGCATCCGAATATCATGAAGCCGAATGCCGCCAGCTTCGCGCTGCCGGGCATTGCTGTCCACCACGAGTTGAGCCACTGGTCAAGCGCGCTGCCCTGGAAGAGGTCGCTGATGGCGTATAGTTTTATACATGCGCCGACCACCATCACCGATGCGGAAAGAGTACCGGTAAAGCGCACTCCCATCTTGTCAAGGATAATACCGGCAAGAATCAGGAATCCGAATACGTTCAGGATATATTCCGCGCCGGCATAATAGCCGAATGCGTCGGGCGACCATCCGCGCTCCGTCTCTATGAGGGACTGTAGCGGCGACATGACGTCTACAAACATGTAGGCGAAAAACATCATCGACGCCACAAGCACGAGCACCGTCCAGCGTGCCCACGCCTTGTCGTTGAGTGTTTGTTTGACTTGTTCTGTCATAGCTTGTTTTGCATTTAATGTGATAAATATTTTCCACAAATTTACGTAAAATCGCTTTAATGAGAGAAATTATAGCTAATTTCGTAACATTATTTAAAGAGAAAATGTATTCAAGACAACCTTACACGTTTGACCGTGTAGTACGTATCATTATCACATGTGTCATAATCGTTGGCATCATCTGGCTCATCAACATCCTGAAGGGAGTGTTATTGCCTTTCTGTGTGGCTTGCCTTGTCGCCTATCTGTTTGAGCCGTTTGTGCAGTTTAACCGCCGTCTGCTCCGGCTGAAGGGGAGGGTGGTTGCCATCTTTATCACGCTTTTTGAGGCGACTTTCCTTTTCGGGATATTGTGTTATGTGCTTGTGCCTATGATTATGAGCGAGATGCAGCACATGGGACACCTGCTGAAGGTGTATTCCAATACCGAACTCGAAATACCTTTCATGCCTGAGGGTGTACATTCGTTTATAAAAAAGTATGTTGATTTTGAATACCTGGCAAGTCTGATGCGGCGGGAAGACCAGATTAAGATGCTGGAAAACGTATTGTCATCCACATGGAGTGTGGTGACAAGCGGTATCAGCATGATTATCGGTCTGTTAAGCTGGTTTATAGTATTCCTGTATGTGATATTCATCATGCTTGACTATGAGAAACTTGCGCTTATGGGTCGTCATCTTGTGCCTCCGATGTACCGCCGCACGGTATTCCGTATAGGCCGTGACATACAACGGTCCATGAACCATTATTTCCGTGGTCAGGCACTTGTCGCATTTTGTGTGGGTGTGCTTTTCAGCATCGGTTTCCTTATCATCGACATGCCTCTTGCAATAGTACTCGGTATGTTTATCGGTTTATTGAACATGGTGCCTTATCTACAGCTGATATCGATAATTCCCACCACGATATTGTGTCTGGTATGCTCGGTCGACTCCGGTGTCAACTTCTGGGTGATTTTCTGGGAGTGCATGGCGGTTTATGCGATAGTGCAGGCTATACAGGATCTTTACCTCACGCCTAAAATCATGGGTAAGGCGATGGGGCTTAATCCGGCTATAATATTGCTTTCACTCTCGGTATGGGGATGCCTGCTCGGTTTCCTCGGGCTTATAATAGCGTTGCCGCTGACAACTCTCCTGCTCGCCTACTACGATGAATATATCACCCTGCAGACACGGCGCCATGAAAATGCGGCACATAACCATGTGTCCTAATCCTCCGGCTGACCTGGGAGAGGTTTCGACTTCATTATTCGTATAGCCTTTTCCATGTCGCGGCGGAATATAAGCAGCTTGATTGACCCCCATGGAGCCAGCCCCACGGGATATACCGACGAGAATATCTCGTTGTTGATTATACACGGCACTCCGTTGGTCTCAAGGACTCCTTTTGCGATATAGGCATCGGCATCGTTCACGTAGGAATTGAACACTACGAGCCGGTCATCGTTGTCAGACTTGTTCATGGTCGGTATTATTTTATGTTGCGTGAGTTAAGTGCCTTGTGGTAACGCGCGGCGTTACGCTGATGTTCGGCATAGGTAGTGGCGAAGTTATGTCTGCCGGAAAAATCTTCCTTGGCGCACATATATAAATACGGGTGAGGTTTTGAGTCAAGGATAGCCGTCATTGTCGCGGCATCGGCAATGCGGATGGGCCCCGGCGGAAGACCTGTATTGAGATAGGTGTTGTAAGGCGACGGGGTGGCAAGGTGTTTCCCGGTTATACGGCGTAGTGAGAAATCTCCGACCGCAAACTTTACGGTCGGGTCTGCCTGCAGTTTCATTCCTTTTTCATAGCGGTTGAGGTAAAGTCGCCCGACCGTGGCGCGTTCTCCACGGTCGTTGGTCTCCTCTTCGGCTAAGGAGGCGATTGTGGCGACTTGCACCGGTGTCAGCCCGAGTTTAGATGCTTTTGCGCGTCGCTCGTCATTCCAGTATCGGTCACGATATCCGAGAAGGGTGTTTACAACTTTTTCAGGTGATGCCGTCCAGTAAAATTCATACGAATCAGGGATAAATGCCGCCGCATATCCGGCGCGGTTGAAGCCTTTTGGGGGCAGAATGGAGTCACAAGCCGCAATAAATGCCGCTGAATCGGTCTCAAGACGAGAGCCTATCCTTGCGGCAAGCTGGTTGATTGTGCGCAGATTGTTGAAAGTCAGTTTTACCGGGGTCTGCGCTCCTCTTGACAATTTCCGGTATATGGTTACCGCGCTCATGCCCGGCTCTATCATGTATGCGCCGTGGGCGCGGGCTGCATCGGCACCTGTCAGCGACAAGAGTGTCGCGGCTCTTTTTCCCGTAGTCCCAAGTTCCGATTCAAGCATTGATGCGATGTCATCGTCATCCATCGTGGCGGTCACATATATCCATTTCGTGTCGTTACCGTCATATCCCTTGACGATATAGCTGAAATAAACTGATGCCGCTACAATGACGATAATCACTGCAATAACTGCCAAGAGTATGGGGATAAATCTCGTTTTTTTCTCTTTTTTCTTCATTCCGGAAAGTTGATAAGGTCAAAATACATTGCCCGCGTCGGCGAATACCTATCCTTTTCTGAAAGAAAAGTAAAACCGCATTTCTGATAGAAAGGTACTGCTGCTGCATAGGCATCAACAGTAATGAAACGGCAAGCACTTCGTCGCATAGTGGCGAAAATATGTTTTAGCTGCAAAAGAATACTACGACCAATCTGTTGTCCTGCATAGTCCTTAGAGATGGCGAGGCGTCCGATTTTTACTGCCGGATATTCTTTGTGACGTTTTGAATTAGCAACATTACGATTAAGACGATTCCATAGTCTCTTTTCATCCGGGTCAAAGATTATTTTATCGTTGAGCAAGCTGTAATACGCGACTGTTTTATCTGTCTCGTTATCTTCGAGCAGATAAGTCAATGCCATCATTGATTTATAGTAATTGATGGCATTTGAAATAAGAAAGTCATTCAAATCGGCATCGCCACAATCGAATGACTTTATCTGAGTGTCGGCATCTATCTGCCGGAATGTGAATTTATTAAATGCCATAGTTACATCGGAAATGTGCTTATGGCTTTGAACGCCTCGTACGCTTTTCTCGCAGCTTCCTTTTCTTCCCTGCTGACGGGCGGTGGAGTTGCTATTCTTTTAGCGAAATTTTCAGCATCCCTCCCTCTTAAGACAGGGGTTTCTTTGATAGGTCGTGCCATGGTGATATTCCTATAATTGATTAAGATACAAATATACAACAAATTCTTGGCAATTTGTTTTGAAAATTGAAAAAAATATTTTGGGTCGTATCGAATGTTACTTTAAAGAAAAAGAAATGGGATGTGGCGTGTTTGAGCCACATCCCATTGTGATGAAAACAGTTCAGGCGTTATTGCTGAATCATAATCTTGTCGGCAGTCACTTTCCCGTCGGAATGAACTGCGCGGCGTATATACAATCCGTTTGTCGGCTCAGCAACCTTTCGTCCCGAGATATCGTAATATTCAACTGATACTGCCTCATTGTCGAAAGTGGGCAAGCCGATTGCTGTAGTACCGGTTTTCCATTTGGCTGCATTGAATACACGGCAGTTATCAATGTCATCGGCATCATGAGAGGCGATGAAAGCCACCGCTTCAAGATTTTCCACCTTCCAACTGTCAGGTACTGTGCAGCTGAAAGTACGCGTCATCTTGCCGCCATCCCAAGAGAAAGAGTCGCCCCATGTATCGGTAAGACGTTTGCGATATACGTGGCTGTGAGTGAATGTATCTGAGCTTATACCCGCCTGGTTATGATGCAGAATCTTGTCTTCAACCAGATATACATTGATACGCGGCGACATGCACTGGGTGTCAAAGACGGGCAGCTTTTCGGCGTTGACTATCACATCCAGATTGTGAGTGTCGGCATCATAATCCATGGCAACATCGACTGACACAAATGCGGGGATTCCGAGAGCGTCATCAAGCTGCGGGGCAAACTCGGAGTAATATCCCAACGAGCGTACAGGCGATTTCTTTCGCGGAAGCATCGTGCGGTCAAGCATGACTGCGGGAGCAAAAGTGCCGTCAAGTCCCTGTGGATCGTAAAACCATTCATACACCTTGTCTTCTTCCACGGTAAGCCAGTCGTATTTATATCCTACGTGGTGAGCCACAATGGCGATACGATTGGCATAGCCGTTGTCCATACATTCCTGCAGTGTGCCGATTCCTCTCGGACAGTTGCCGCATTCCTCACTTGTAAATTCTTCAATTAGGGTCATGCGCGGAATGCTGTTGGTATAAGTCCCCACCATGACATCCCTGTAATTGTTGTCGGTCTTACCGTCAGCTTCGGTGTCAACTGTCACTTTTAGCAGGCGTGTTTCATCATCGGTGAATGAAGAGGTCGGTATCTCACATGTGAAAACTGCGTATTCCTGTGGATTAAGCGTGCTATTGACGGAAAATGATTTTTTTTCATCTCCTGTTTCATAACCCCAGGTAAAATTATCGATTGTTTTCAATGCTGCATTATGAACGGTCACAGTCATAGCTATGTCGCTGCCATGCTTTACCGGCATTTCATCAAAGGCGACATCTGTTATCTCAATGTCTTTTTCGGGGAATGACGGGTCGCTGATAATCAGTTCGACGCTAAGTACGCCGAAGGCTGAAGAGGGAGCCTCCCATTTGTCTACACCGGTCTTGGTGTCATACTTGCCAAGCCAAAAACCGTCGGCGACAGGTGTGCCGACAAGAGAGATGGCTTGTACCGACTTCCCCTGCGAATATGAGAATCCGACAGCAAGCGGTTTGCCGTCAATCTTGACCCCGCCGTCAAGAGATGCTTCGTTCCATCCGGCTTGAGGCGATTGTATTTTTACCTCGTCGAGATTATCACTTTCAAGTGAAGGTCTTATCCAGCCGGTAAGGTTGTCGATGCCTTCAGCCGTGGCAAGTCCGACACGGATACCTGTTACCTCGGCTCCGGTGTATTTGGCAAATTCCTTTTCGTGAAGGATTATGGCAGCGGAAATTGTGGTCTTTCCCACTTTAGACACTCCGTCGTCAGTCACTTCTCCTTCGCAATAACCTATGCGTAGAGAAGCACTGTGTGCCGCGACACACATTATTGTCGCGGCACACAGAGTTAATGTACGGTTAATAATATTCATCAGAGAGCTACTTTGAAAGTGCGGTCACCAACACATACTACATAGATACCCTTTTCGAGTGCTACAGAGACGGATTCCGATGCACCGTCATATTTCTTGCAGCCGTCTACAGAGTAGATTGCTACAGCCTCGCAGCCGGGATTGACAACGGTTACCGCATTGCCGTCAACGCTTACCGATGCGCCCGATGCAATAGCTGAATCGATTGACACGGTGCCTCTGGTGACGGTCACGAAGTCAGATATCTTGCCGAGGTTGTCCTTGCTGAAATATCCCTGTACGGCGTATTCATATTTGTCGTTCTGAGCGAATGGAGTCTCAATCTTCATGGAGGTATCTTCGCCGTCGGCAACATAGGTGTCATAAGTAAAGGACATTGTCTCGCCTGCGTTGAGCTTCATTGTCATGTTAAGGTTAGGGAAGAATGCCATTTCTTCACCTGCAGCATCGGAGATGTACATTACCAGCCGGCTGTCTGCCTTACCTCCGGTAAGTTCAGCATCAATCATGTCGCCTTCGGTTGAAAGTTCAAATTCGGTTGAGGCATACATTTCACCCGTGCTGTCGACAAATCCGAAAGTGATTATCGCGTCATCGGCTCCTGTGAGACCCATACCCTTCAGGTAGACTGTGCCATTTCCTACAGAGAAGTCTCCCACCGGTGAAATCAGCTGTCCCTTAAGTCCGGCACTGGCATACATGTTCATGAGTATAAGTCCCGGCATGACACCTCCCATGTTCATCATTACCGCAGCGTCAGTGTCCCATCCGTGACGGCTCATATACATGTCAAAACCGCCCATGCCCATAAGGGGAATAAACTGCAACGGATTGTATTCGTTAGCTTCTGCAGGTACATTTTTGAAATATTCGTCGAGAAGCACATATTCTTCTCCGTCAGTTTCGGCTGTATGGGTATAGCGGGTAAGGATGCGGTAGTTTGCTGCGAAATCAGCTGCAGTCCAGTTGGCGGTAAATCCGTTTTCTGTGATGTCAGTGGCTGCGAGTGCGATAGCTGCGCCTACTTCTCCTGCTTCAAATTCACCAAACCAACCACCGGGATAGGAATAGTCTTCTCCATTAAGCGCGGTTACATATACCCTGTAGGTCGTTTCACCGTCGACTCTTGCAGAGAGTGTTGTGGCATCTGTATCGCCGGTTTCTTCTGACGCGAGGGTGTTCCCTTCATCGTCAACGAGTTCCACTTTATAACCTGTGGCTCCGTCAACCTTTCCCCATGTGACATCTATCTTTGTGGCATTGGAAAGGAATGCATTCACGTCGGCGGGTGAATCGAGAGGATAAATCAGCTGGTCGACTTTAATCCAGTCGATATAGACCAGACCTTTCCAACCGAAAAGCATACAAGACAATTCCTTCAAGCCTCCGGTGCCAATCCACTCACATTCGGTCCATTCGTTGTAGACAAGCGGTTGGGCTGATGCGAATCTTATCTGGCTTACTGTTTCGTCAAGGAAAAATCCTTGGAGCAACTGATCTTGGGCATTGGGGTTGGCGTTCATCGCGCGGCAAGTGATACGGTAGACGCCTTGTCCTCCGCTGACATCTATCGCCGGAGTCTTTACATAACCGGGGTCATCCTCGTCTGTCCTCTCAAAATTACAGAAAGCGGTTCCTCCTGCCTGGTTTACGTGCCACAAAGTCCATTCTCCTGGGTAGTCCATTGCGGTGGCTGCAAACTCGTCGGTCACATATTCGGCAGCCGGTTCGCCGACCTTTCCATCAGTCCATTTTGAGAAATCCTCAGAAAGTACCGATTCAATCTTGATTCCCGGAGGAAGCTGTGCCTGGGCTTTTGCCTGCACTTTTGTCGCGGCTATCGCTGCTGCATTAGTATAACTATTACCCATGAAAGACTTGAATACCTCTTTTTGCTTGCTAGAAAGAGCCGGTTCGGCATTCTTGAATTTCATGTCCAAAGCAAAATCTGTGCTTCCTGCAATCAGAGCCGCTGCACATAACAAAGAACTTGTTAAAGTAATTAACTTTTTCATGACGTTGTGTTAAAAGAAATAATACTGGCGCAAAATAAGTAAAAGAAATCTGAAAATGCAAGAAATTTATGAAAAATGTCATCGTTTTATGAAAAATGGCGGCAAAATGATACGTATTTGGGCCGTTTGGAGCTTTTGGTGATATGATAAATGTAGTCAATTCGGTATGGCTGTGTTGAGAGGAACATTAAATAAGGTTTTTGCGTTGGACTATTGTTCAACTTTTGCTAATTTTGTAGAAACCTCGTAAAACTGACTGTCCAAATGACACTTCACACAACCGATATAACGCCCGGGCGAATAGAGAATGACCGCCGAGTGCTTGAACTGCTATCGCAGACATTTAACAATATCAGTGCCGCAAGTACGGAAATTATCAATCTTGAGGCGATACTTAACCTGCCTAAAGGCACGGAGCATTTTGTCGCCGACATTCACGGGGAGCATGAGGCGTTCAGGCATATCCTGAAAAACGCCTCCGGCAATATAAAGCGTAAGGTGACCGAGATATTCGGCACATCGCTGCGCGAACAGGAGATACGCGAGCTATGCTCGCTGATTTATTATCCGGAGCAGAAACTGGAATATATACGTGCGTCGGAGGATAATCTTGACGACTTTTACAATGTCACGCTTCATCAGCTTGTGCGTGTGTGTCAGACCGTGTCGTCGAAATATACCCGTTCAAAAGTAAGAAAGGCTCTTCCAAAGGAATTTGCCTACATTATCGAGGAACTTCTGCACGAATCGCCCTCCGATGACAACAAGCAGGCATATTTCAACCGTATTGTCGAGACCATCATCCTTACCGGTCAGGCGGATTCATTTATCATTGCCCTCTGTAATGTGATACAGCGCCTGAGTATCGACCAGCTGCATATATTGGGCGACATATATGACCGCGGGCCCGGTGCTCATCTAATCATGGATACGTTGTGTGACTACGGTAACTTTGACATACAGTGGGGCAATCATGACGCGCTGTGGATGGGAGCCGCGGCAGGCAATGATGCCTGCATAGCCAATGTATTGCGCCTGTCACTCCGTTACGGCAACATGGCGACCATAGAAGACGGCTACGGCATAAATCTTGTGCCGCTTGCCACATTTGCCATGGAGACCTACGGTGATGACGAATGTCAGGGCTTCGGTCCCCGGCTTGACCCCGAGGACACGACCCACAGCGAAAAGACGCAGCGTCTTATAGCAAAGATGCACAAGGCTATAAGCATAATACAGTTTAAACTTGAGGCAGCTCTTGCCGACAAGCATCCCGACTGGGGAATGCAGGACCGCAAGCTGCTTGAGCATATCGATTTCGACCGTAAGGCGTTTGTTGTCGACGGGGTGGAGTATGAAATGAAAGACACTCATTTCCCTACCGTTGACCCTGCCCATCCTTACAGGCTTACCGCAGAAGAGACTGAGCTTGTAAATAAACTGCATCATTCGTTCCGCATCAGCGACAAGCTGCGCAAGCATATCCAATGTCTGTTCTCTCACGGCAGTATGTACGGGGTGTACAACTCCAACCTGCTTTTCCATGCCTCGATGCCGTTGAATGCCGACGGCTCACTCAAGGAGGTCGAGCTGCGCGGTGAAAAATATAAGGGAAGCGAGCTTTTCAGGCAGATAGGCATGATAATGCGCTCGGCGTTTAACGATGACACACCTGCCGCCGACCGGGACTTTGCGCGTGACTATTACTGGTATCTGTGGTGTGGACCCGACTCACCGCTCTTTGACAAGTCGAAGATGGCGACATTTGAACGCTATTTCCTTGTAGACCCAGCAACCCATAAGGAGGAGAAAGGACATTACTATACTTTGCGCGACAAAGAGGAGGTGTGCGACATGATACTTGACGCGTTCGAGGTAGAAGGCGAGCACCGCCATATAATCAACGGTCATGTGCCGGTGAGAATCAACAAGGGTGAGACGCCTATAAGAGCAAACGGCAAACTCATGGTAATCGACGGGGGATTTGCCAAGGCTTACCATGGCACGACAGGTATAGCCGGATATACGCTCGTGTATCACAGCCGTGGATTCCAGCTCGTGCAGCATGAGCCGTTTACTTCGGCTGAGGAGGCGATAAAGAACGGCACCGACATCGTGAGCACAACGCAGATTGTGGAGCTGAGCCAGAAGCGTATGCGTGTGCGCGATACTGATAAAGGCAAGGAACTGCTCGGGCAGATTGATGAACTTATAGAACTTCTCTACGCCTATCGCAACGGCATAATAAAAGAACATTCAAAAAAGTAATAAGTAACTCTTAAAAATTAGTTTATATGTTTTTTATTTCAGTTACTTACCCAAAATAACCAACATAAACCAGTCACTATCATGAAACATGTTTTCCTGACATCCCTGCTTGTAGCTGCATCGTTACACGCGGGCGCGGCAGTCGCCGAGGGTTATGTCAACCCTGTAATTCCGGGATTTTACCCTGACCCGAGTGTGTGCAGGGTAGGCGATGACTATTATCTTGTAAACAGCAGTTTTCAGTTTTTCCCCGGTGTGCCGGTCTTTCATAGTAAAGACCTTATTCACTGGAACCAGATAGGCAATGTGCTTGACCGCGAATCACAGTTGCCGTTGAAAAACGCATCGGCTTGGCTCGGCATATATGCTCCCACGATACGGTATAATGACGGCACATATTATATGATAACCACCAATGTAGGTAACGGTGATAACGGCAGGGGCAACTTCTTCGTGACAGCGACTGACCCTGCAGGTCCGTGGAGCGAGCCTGTATGGCTTGATCAGGGCGGTATCGACCCGTCGCTCCTGTTTGCCGACGGCAAGACATATTTTGTGTCAAATCCCGACGGGGCGATATGGCTTTGCGAGATTGACCCGGTGACAGGCAAGCAGCTTACCGAGTCGCGCCGTATATGGAGAGGCACCGGCGGACGTCATCCCGAAGCACCGCACATCTATAAGAAAGATGGCTGGTATTATCTCATGATTGCTGAAGGCGGTACGGAAATGGGGCATCAGGTGACAATAGCCCGCAGCCGTGACATATACGGTCCTTACGAGGCAAATCCCGATAATCCGATTCTATATCATCAGCGCCAGATAGCGCAGTCCAATCCGATACAGGGCACCGGGCATGCCGACCTTGTGGAAGCGCACGACGGCTCGTGGTGGCTCGTATGCCTCGCTTTCCGCCCGCAGACCAATAACATGCACCTTACCGGCCGCGAGACATATCTCGCACCGGTGACATGGAACGCCGAAGGCTGGCCGGTGGTAAACGGCAACGGGACGATAGAGGTCAATATGGATGTGGTGACACTGCCTCAGACCGAGCCGGTGGACCGTGCCGTGACTTACGACTTCACGACTATGGAGAAATTGCCCTATAACTGGGTGTATCTGCGCAACCCTCACATGGACAATTACATCCTTTCCCCGGAGGGGCTGGCACTGAAAGGGAGTGACGTGGATCTTAACAGTATTGAAAGCCCGACTTACGTGGCTGTAAGGCAGCAGGATATCAATTTTAGCGTGTCGACTGTGGTATCACTCGGCGGATGTAAGAAAAATGCCGAGGCGGGATTGTCGGTGTATATGGACACGATGTCACACTACGACCTGTATCTTGACGAAGATACCGACGAAGATGCCGACGGCACTCAGTGCGTGACGCTGCGTTATCAGCTTAACTCCATCAGCGGGGAAAAGACGTTGCCGGTCGAGGTTGCGCCGGGCACACCGGTTACACTATCGGTAAAGGGCAGTGCAGAGAAATATGACTTTTCATGTGTGATCGACGGCAAGGATTATTCCCTCGGCCAGCTCGATACCCGCTATCTTTCTACCGAGACTGCGGGCGGATTCACCGGAATCACCATCGGTTTGTTTGCTGCCGGTGACGCTACCGCCACTTTCCGTTCCTTCACATATCAGCCTGAATAATCATGAATAGATTTATAGTTGCCGCGCTCGCGGTATGCGGTATTGCCGCAGGAGTGGTAAATGCCAAAGAATATACCTTGTCGTCGCCCGGCGGACATCTCCGGTTGACGGTGGATGCCGGAAAGCGGCTCACATGGTCGTTGATGCACGATTCGACGAAGGTCATCGCGCCGTCGCCCATTTCCCTGTCGCTATCCGACGGGAAGGTACTCGGTGCATCGCCTCGCGTAAAGAAAGTGTCTACCCGTAAAGTCGATACGTCATTCGCCACTCCGTTTTATAAAAAGTCGGAGGTGAAGGATGTGTACAACGAGCTTACGTTACGACTATCCGACGGGCTATCCGTGATTTTCAGGGCATACGACGACGGCGCGGCTTACCGCCTGTCGCTTGACGGCAAAGGTGCGCGTCGCGTGACCTCGGAAGAGGCTGTGTTTAACTTTGCCGGTGATTACAAGGCGTTTATACCATACGTCAACGACCTCCGTGATGCTGATTATCCTTACAGCTACTCTTTTGAATCTTATTATGATGAGTCGCCGATATCAGAGATGTATGCCGACTCGCTTACGATTGTGCCTCTTCTTGTCGAGCTGCCTCACGGAAAGAAAGCTCTTATAATGGAGGGGGATGTTGAAGGATATCCCGGCATGTTTCTTGTCAAGGGTGAAAATGCCAACTCTATAGAGGCGCGTTTCGCTCCGGAGCCTCTTTCCGAAAAGATCGGCGGTTTCAGCGAACTGAATCTTATCCCTGTGGAGACAGCGCCATATATTGCGAAACTTGAAGGACCGGTGACATTGCCGTGGCGCGCTGTCACAGTCGTCACCTCCGACAGTCAGCTTGCCGACAGCGATATGGCGCAGCGTCTTGCTTCTCCCTCGCGTATCGCCGATACAAACTGGATAAAGCCCGGGAAAGTGGCATGGGACTGGTGGAACAACTGGAATGTGACCGGCGTTGACTTTCCCGCAGGCATAAATACTCCCACATATAAATATTATATAGATTTCGCCGCCGAAAACGGGCTGGAATATATCATCGTTGATGAGGGCTGGAGCCGTGAGTCGCTGATGTCGCCTGTCGAAGGGATAGATATCGCCGAGCTTGCCCGCTATGGAAAGGAGAAGGGCGTAGGCGTGATTCTCTGGGCGCGTTGGCGCGATGTCGACAAGGAGATGGATGTGGCGTTTCCTCATTATGCCGGTCTTGGTATCGCCGGGTTCAAGGTCGACTTCTTTGACCGTGACGACCGCCGGGTGATAGAGTCGATGACAAGGATAGCCGATGCCGCCGCGCGAAACCGGCTTTTGCTCGACCTCCACGGCATGAAGGCTACCGGCATCCAGCGCACATATCCCAACGTGGTCAACTTTGAGGGCGTGAAGGGTCTTGAAAATTACAAGTGGCTGCCTGTAGTCGACGGAAAACCGGGCATCGACGTGATGCGTTATGACGTGACCGCGCCGTTTATCCGCATGGCTGCAGGTCCGATGGACTACACTCCGGGTGCGATGACAAACGCCGCCCCGGGCAATTACCGCAGTATCAACGACACTCCGATGAGTTTCGGCACACGGGCGCATCAGCTTGCGATGTATGTGGTGTATGAGGCTCCGTTGCAGATGCTTGCCGATTCGCCCGGTGCATACAGGAGTAATCCGGAGAGCCTGAGGTTTATCTCGGCAATACCGACAGTGTTTGACGAGACCCGTGTTCTTGCCGGTGAGGTAGGGGAGTATATAGCGGTGGCACGTCGCAAAGGCGATACATGGTATGTGGGTGCGCTTACATCGCTTACTCCCCGCGACCTCAAGATTCCGCTGTCGTTCCTTGCCCCCGGGGTCGCATACAATGCCGTGACCATGAGTGACGGGGTAAATGTAAACCGTAACGGTGCCGACTGCCGCCGTGAGGAGCGTCGGGTGACCTCCGGCAGCGAACTTGATGCGGCAATGGCTTCAGGAGGCGGGTTTGCAGCGATAATCACTCCGGCAAAACAGTCAGAATGATAAATCTTTACATGACCGGAGAAAGTAAACTGCAAAATGTTTTGAGGATTGAAAGTAAATCCTTACCTTTGCACCGCATTTTGCAAATACAAAACCACTTAATTAACAATTAACCAATGGCAACTAAAATCAGATTACAGCGTCATGGTCGCAAGAACTATGCGTTTTATCCTATTGTAATCGCCGATAGCAGGGCACCACGAGATGGTAAATTTATTGAAAGGATAGGTTCTTATAATCCGAACACTAATCCTGCTACAGTAACTTTAAACTTCGAGCGGGCTTTGTATTGGCTTAACGTAGGTGCTCAACCCACCGACACAGTGCGTTCAATTCTTTCTCACGAAGGTGTGCTCCTTATGAAGCATCTTCAGGGCGGTGTAAAGAAGGGTGCTTTTGACGAGGCTGAGGCTCAGCGTCGTTTCGAGGCATGGAAGTCTAACCGTCAGGCTACCGTTGATGCTGCAAAGGCTTCTATGGCAAGCAAGAAGGAACTTGAGGTTAAACAGCGTCTTGAGGCTGAAACCGCAAAGAATAAGGCTAAGGCTGAAGAGGTTGCAAAGAAAAAGGCTGAGCTCGCTGCCGCTAAGGCTGAAGCTGAGGCTGCCGCAGCCGCTGAAGCAGCTGCAACTGAAGAGACTCCCGCCGCTGAGGCTGAGACTCCCGCTGCAGAATAATCTTTGCCGAAGCATTCACAATTTAAAAGAGTGTGCATATCATATAGTGCGCACTCTTTTTTATTGTCTTGAATTTGGACATTTGTCAGTGATAGACTATTTTTGTTGAAAATCGTAATTAATACGGCAATACCGTGATTATGGAATTTATGTCAAGAAAGCTTCTTTTATTGATTTTTCTGGCTCTGTATGCCAAGATTTATGCTGTCAGGATTGTCCCTGTGGGGGAAGGTTATTGTAAAACGTCGGTAAATGCCACAGTGTTCCGCGGAAGTTCATTGGTAAGCAACGATTCACTCCAGTTTATCGCCTTCTATGATCCGGAAGGGACTGTTGTGGTGGGTAAACGCAACATAGATTCAGATAGGTGGATTTTAAGCCGGACACAATATACCGGTAATGTCAACGATGCGCATAATGTGATAAGTCTTGGTCTTGACGGGTCGGGGACGCTTCATCTCTCATTCGACCATCATGGACATCCGTTGCGTTACTGCCGGGCAAAAGCTCCTGGATCGCTTGAGTTTGGTGAGCTTCAACCAATGACGGGTCAGGATGAGCAGGATGTGACATATCCGGAATTTTACTCTATGCCAGATGGCGATCTCCTGTTTGCATATCGTGCGGGTGCTTCCGGCAGAGGGAACTTTATCCTGAACCGTTACGACCACAAAACCGGGCAATGGCGGCGCGTGCATGATGTGATTATTGACGGAGAGGGGGAGCGCAATGCCTACTGGCAGATGCATGTTGACGGTGCCGGTGTGATTTATCTGTCATGGGTGTGGCGCGAGTCATGGCTTGTCGAGACCAACCACGACCTCTGTTATGCTCAATCTTCCGACGGCGGGATCACGTGGCAGCGTAGCGACGGCACATCCTACACACTGCCTATCACTATAGATAATGCTGAGATTGCATGGCAGATACCTCAAAAGTCAGAACTCATCAACCAGACAGGAATGACTGCTGGCGGCACAGGTCATCCCTATATAGCTACCTATTGGCGTTCACAGGGTGATTCAATCCCCCAATATAGGTTAGTTTGGTTCGATGGTGGCAGATGGAATATGTCGACTGTGGGCAAGCGCACGACTCCGTTTTCTCTTTCCGGTGGAGGCACTAAAATGATTCCTATTTCAAGACCGAAAATTGTATCTGACGGAAAAGCCGCCTATTATATTTTCCGTGATGCAGAACGCGGCAGCAGGGTAAGTGTGGCATTTACTCCCGAACTTGGAATAAAAGATTGGGAAATTTCCGATATCACGGATTTTTCCGTTGATGCATGGGAACCTACTTTTGACATAAATCTTTGGAACAGGCTGCAGAAACTCCACATATATGTACAACGGGTGCATCAAGGAGATGGTGAGCGGACCGATGAATCTGAACAGAAAACCTTGGTGTCGGTTGTCGAATACTGAAAATGAATATACCTGACCATTGAATAATAAAGGAGTAGTTGCTGTCGTTGTCGCAATATGGATATTTTTTGTTATATAGTCAGTGTCTTACTGTGTGCGGGAGGTATTGCCGGATGTTTTTTGCCGGTGATTCCGGGACCGCCGCTTGCCATGGCGGGTTATCTGATATTGCTTTTCACGCCTGCAAGTGCCGGCATGCATTGGATTACAGTGCTGGTGCTTGGTGTGCTTACGCTTCTTACGGTTGTGTCTGACTACATTATCCCTGTACTTGGGGTGAGATGGTTCGGGGGCACTCCATACGGCAGAAAGGGGAGTATGCTCGGTACATTTGCAGGATTGTTTTTCATGCCGTGGGGCTTGATATTGGGTCCGTTTGTAGGGGCTTTTGTGGGAGAGATTATCGGCAAGAGCAATGTGAGAGGCGCGTTAAAGTCAGGATTAGGCTCGCTTACAGGCTTTCTATGCGGTACTTTTTTCAAGGTCGCAGTGGCACTGGTAATCACCGGCTACGTGCTGGCTACAATCTTTTAACCGATAAAAGAAGAGAGTGTGGTGCAAAATAGCCAATATCTGTCGTGACGCGGGCTTGCTTCCACAAGCCCCTACATCGGCATATATATATTAACCTGATAATTAGTGCTGAAGTAGGGGCGAGTGGAAGCTCGCCCGGTACATGAGGGCAAGAAAAAGGAGCTGAATCAAAACTTTGACTCAGCCCCTTCTGTATTATGTCGTCTGTCCGGAATCAGAGCAGGCTGTTAATCTTAGCCTCAAGGGTTGATTTGGATTGTGAGCCTGCAAGACGGTCAACCAGTTTCCCGTCTTTGAAGAAAAGGAGGGTGGGGATTGACATGATGCGATATTCGGCAGAGAGGTCGCTCTCCTCGTCAACATTGTATTTGCCGATGATAGCCTTGTCGCCAAACTCTTCGGCAACCTCGTCGATAATCGGACTCATGCGCACACAGGGTCCGCACCATGTAGCCCAGCAGTCAATCAGACAAAGCTTTCCGCTTGCAATAGATTCTTTTACGTTTCCGTCAGTAAATTTAAATGCCATAATTTTGTGATTGTATTATAAGTTATTTGTAGTTAAGTAACTCTTAAAAATTAGTTTATAAGTTTTATTTCAGTAACCCTACGGGCTGACATATCCTTATTCGTCTTTCCGGTGATTTCCCGGCTGTCAGTCAGTCATGTAGCCCGCTACATTCCTTCTTTCCATCCGCAAAATCCCTCGTAAATACTTCATAATTATATATCAGCTAATTTTCGCGAGTTACTTGCTTGGTATTTTTACAAGGGCAAATTTAGAAAAGATTCCTGTTTTACGCAACAGTGACGTCACACGATGTCATATTCGAGATTCATGTCGCTGAGCGCCTTCAGGAATTTCCGTTCAAGCGACACGCTAACTGCCGCGCCCAATCTTACGGAGCGGTTAAGTTCCGGTTCGCGTACACGGAAGAATAGCTGTCGTCCCTCGCCCGGTTTGGGATGTACATAATCTTTGATGACATTGTGCAGGTTTTCGTTGAGGCGGTCGGCACTCACATCGATGGTGATACGTGACACGAGATCCTTTTTCACATCTTCCATCAGCGAGATGTTGATGATCTTGAAGCGTACGCGGTCGTAGATATTTTCATATTTGCCGACAATGCGCACGATTGTACCCGGTACACCGAATTTCTGGAAACTAAGGAAGTCGTTGCCAAACATCATGAATTCTGCCGGACCGGAGTAATCCTCGACCTTCATTATACCGAAGGGACCTTTCTTGCCATGTTTTACAGAAAATTCCGTGACCATGCCTCCAAGTGTTATTTCCTTGCCGAGCACGATGTCATTTTCTTCCGAAGAAAAATCTTTCAGGGTCATGCAGCCGTACTGCAATTCCACGTAATACGGGTCAAGCGGGTTGGCTGAAAGATACATCCCGACAAGCTCCTTCTCCTTTTCAAGCTTCACGGCGAGAGGTATCTCGGGAGCAGGCTTGACAGGCGGTCGGCCGGCTGCCGTGAGATTGTCGTCAAAGTCGCCGAAGAGCGAGTTCTCGTTTTTGCTCTTGTCGTTCTGGTAGTTCTGACCGTATCTCACAAGAAGTTCCGCGAAGGTCTCTCCCTTAGAGTTGGGCTCGAAATAATCTTCTCGCTTGATATCGGTAAAGCAGTCAAAAGCACCGGCGTTGGCAAGGTTTTCAAGTGTGCGTCTGTTGATTGCGGAGCGGTCTACGCGCTCCATGAAGTCATATATGTCGGTGAACGTGCCACCTTCGTTACGTGCGCGGATGATTTCCGCCACTACATTGACTCCCACGCCTTTTATGGCGGCAAGTCCGAAACGTATGTTGCCATCCTTGTTGACACCGAATGCAGAGAACGACTCGTTGACATCGGGTCCGAGCACATCGATTTTCATTGACTTACATTCATCCATGAAGTTGGTGAGCTTGGTGATGTCGGCAAGGTTGCGGCTCAACACCGCAGCCATGTATTCGGCAGGGTAGTTTGCTTTAAGGTACGCGGTCTGGAATGCAACCCATGAGTAGCATGTCGCGTGACTCTTGTTGAAAGCGTATGATGCGAATTTTTCCCAGTCGGCCCATATTTTTTCAAGTACTTCTTTCTTGTGTCCGTTTGCTTGTCCGCCTTCAAGAAATTTTGCTTTCAGTGCGTTCATCTTGTCAATGAGCTTTTTACCCATCGCCTTACGCAGGGTGTCGCTCTCGCCTCGCGTGAAATTGGCGAGAAGTCTTGAAAGAAGCATGACCTGCTCCTGATATACGGTCACTCCGTAAGTGTCTTTGAGGTATTGCTCCATGACCGGGATATCGTAGACTATCGGCGATTTGCCATGCTTGCGGGCGATGAAGTCAGGAATATAGTCCATAGGCCCCGGACGATAGAGGGCGTTCATCGCAATCAGGTCCTCGAAGACCGAAGGTTGCAGCTCGCGAAGATATTTCTGCATACCTGCCGACTCAAACTGGAATGTGCCGGTTGTCTTTCCGGCGCAATAAAGTTCGTAGGTCTTTTTGTCGTCGATAGGCACTGTATCTATGTCAACGTCGATGCCGCGCGTCTGCTTTATGTTGGCGAGGGCTTCTTTTATTATAGATAGCGTTTTTAGACCGAGGAAGTCCATTTTTATAAGTCCGGTGTCCTCGATTACGCTTCCTTCATATTGTGTCACGAGCTGTTTTGACCCGTCTTTATCTGTAGCGGTACTTACCGGCACCCAGTCAGTGATGTCGTCACGCCCGATAATCACGCCGCAGGCGTGTACACCCGTGTTGCGCACATTTCCCTCAAGTTCTTTAGCATAGCGCAAGGTCTCTACTATTAGCGGGTTATGACTATTGATCTCCGGTTGGAACTCGGGTACATACTCATAGCAGTTTTTCAGCGTGGGCTTAAGTTCCTTGCCGTTTACCTCCGGCATGTGACGGGGGATGAGCTTTGTGAGGCGGTTGCTCTCCGAGAGTGGGAGCTGCTCGATTCTCGCCACATCTTTTATTGCTGATTTTGCCGCCATGGTGCCGTAGGTGATGATTCGCGCTACTTTTTCCGCACCGTATTTTTCAGTAACGTATCGGAGCACGTCAGCTCGCCCGTCGTCATCGAAGTCGATATCGATATCGGGGAGCGATATACGGTCGGGGTTAAGGAATCGCTCGAAAAGCAAGTCATATTTTATCGGGTCAATCTGGGTGATGTCAAGGCAATATGCCACAGCGGAGCCGGCTGCAGAGCCACGCCCCGGTCCGATGGACACCCCGCGTTCGCGTCCGGCGCGTATGAAATCCTGTACGATGAGGAAGTATCCAGGAAATCCCATGTTTTTAATCGTGTCAAGCTCGAAGTCGAGTCGTTCACGGTGTACGTCGTCAAGATTTTCGCCCCACCGCCGCTTTGCGCCCTCGTAAGTAAGGTAGCGCAGGTAGTCGTCATTGTCGGTAAAGCCGTCGGGAAGGGGGAAGTTGGGCAATATAGGCTTGTGGTCGATAGAGTAGGTGGTCACCTTGTCAAGTATCTCCAGGGTGTTTGTCAGCGCTTCGGGCAGGTCGGCAAATATTTCGTTCATCTCCGCCTGCGTCTTCATCCACTCTTGTTTAGTATAGCGCATTCGTGTCTCGTCAGTGAGGTTCTTGTTAGTGCTGACGCAGATAAGTCGGTCATGCGCCTCGGCGTCGGTCTCGTTGACGAAATGCACGTCATTTGTCGCTACAATCTTTATATTATATTTACGCGCGATTCTTATTAGTTCGGGATTCACCGACTCCTGAACCTCGTATGTCGTGCGGTTTGCCCCCGGCTTGTTGGTCTTGTGGCGTTGAAGTTCTATATAATAGTCTTCTCCAAATACATTCTTGAACCACTGCACCTGTTTTTCCGCTTCTTCGATTTCGCCTGCTTGGATAAGGCGAGGTATTTCACCGCCAAGACAAGCCGAACACACTATCAGACCCTCGCTGTGGGCGGCAAGGGCAGCCTTGTCAGTTCGCGGATGGGAATAGAAGCCTTCGGTCCATGCCTGCGACACTATCTTTATAAGATTGTGGTAGCCGGTCTCATTTTTTGCCAGTACTATAAGATGACGTCCGGTGTCCTTCTTGTCGACATGCTCATGAAGCGATTTAAGCGCTACATACATCTCGCAGCCGAATATAGGCTTGAATATTTTTTTCTTCAGGCTCTCGATTTTCTGTCTGTTTTCCTCTATGGCTGCGGTGTCGCCTTTTTCTTCAGCTTCTTTCAAGGCTTTTTCAGCTTCGGATATCTGGTCTTTTACTTTACCGTTTTTCTTTTTGGCGTAGTTGTAAAATTCTTTTATGCCAAACATGTTTCCGTGGTCGGTGATAGCAAGTCCCGGCATACCGTCTTCAATAGCCTTGTCTACGAGGGCGGGCACGGATGCCTGTCCGTCGAGAACGGAGAACTGGGTATGTACGTGCAGGTGTATAAATGGTAGCATCTGTGATTTTTCTTTTCCTCAAAGATAAGTAAAATTATTGAGAAAAGGTAGGTACATCTATAATTTAAGAAATTGATATTGTTAACGGAGGTTAAAATTTTTAGCAGTAAAACCTCATAAAATGTTATAAAACATACTTTTGTGGCAAATGGTTCATTTTGGCTCGAAAAATTCTTTGCGAAAATATTTGGAGAGTTCAAAAATATCGCATAACTTTGCACTCGCTTTTGAGAACGAAACGAAAGCGAATCGAAATCGAAAGCGCAAGAACATTGAAATGATTAAATAGACAAGAAACAGTACAAGAGCATTAAAAATAATGCCTCAAGTCAATTCAAGTCCAGATAAGTCAAGCGATGATGAGCCGGGGGCTTCGTGAAAGTATGAAATAAATAAAAAAAGATACAAACAACGGAGAGTTTGATCCTGGCTCAGGATGAACGCTAGCGACAGGC
>OGGB01000089.1_pt1 | contig 75747 bp, 65 predicted proteins | sample 1571111 | NCBI WGS metagenome assembly OGGB01 (sample SAMEA2582067, study PRJEB24529) | metagenome | biome: Human gut stool | place: China | collected 2011
CAAGAGCAATTAACCTACGCTCATTTCCAATAAATTACACTCTTTTCGTAACTTCAGGATGCAAAAATAGGAAAGAATTGGATATATTTTGCGGCATAAAATGTGTTATGTAGTAATAATTTATGATGGTTGACAAGTCTGTTTTGTAACATAAGTGCTTGATTAATAGCTATAAAAATAGGGATTAGCAACATGCTAATCCCTTACTTTTTGTTGTCCGGGAAGGATTCGAACCCTCACAGGCGGAACCAGAATCCGAAGTGCTACCATTACACCACCGGACAAATTTGTTTTGCGAGTGCAAAATTGCGAATTTATTTTGGGACGGCCATTGCGAACCTTGAATTTTTTATTCGGTTTAATCTTTTTTTACATATCTATCCTTTCAATGGCAACGCCGATTCTATGATGGCGTATGATTTTTTCATGAGGTCTTCTATATCATGCCCTTTATTTTCTTGGGGATAGATGGGGGGGTGTATCGTTAAAATGATTTTTCCGGGTTTAAAATTGTAGGTCGTACGGGGCATAACGGCAAATGCTCCATCGATAGTGAGCGGTGTGACCGGTAAGGAAAATTCAACGGCGAGTTGATATGCTCCTCGTTTGAATGGTCTCATGGCTCCTGTCCAAGTTCGTGCTCCTTCGGGGAATACGACAAGCGACATACCGTTTTGTAATGTCGTTTCGGCTTTTTGCAGGGTTTCTTTTAGTCGGCCCGGAGTACTGTTATCGACGAATATGTGGCCGGCAGCAGCACAAGCGCTGCCTACAAAGGGTATATTGCGCAGGCTTTTTTTCATCATCCATTTGAAATTGTGGTTTAAGTATCCGTAGATGAGAAATATGTCATAGGCTCCTTGATGGTTTGATACGAATACATAAGATGTGTTTTTATCGATGTTTTCTCGGCCTCTAACTTCTATTTTGACAAGAGAGAGAATGCAGAATAGTCGGGACCAAATGTGTGCCGGGTAATATCCCCAAAAGTTTCCGTTGCCCAACCGGCATCCGATAAGGGTCGTCAATGCTGTGAGAATGGTGAGTATCAGCAATATGGGCATGGCTATGAGCCATTGATATAGGAATGTGATAATGCGTATCATTGTTCGATGCTATTTTCGTCGTTTACGGGACAAAGGTAATGAATTTGCAGTAAACCGCATTATTTGCAGGCGCTTTTGATGTGGGAATATAGAAAAGGCGACTCAATAAGCCGCCTTTTCTATATTCCTAAACGTTGTAGTTTATTTGGTTTTTGCTTCGACATCTGGGGCAATGAGCTTGTACCCTTTTCCGTGAATATTGATAATTTCAATTGATGGATCGTCTTTGAGATGTTTACGAAGTTTGGTAATGTAAACGTCCATGCTACGAGCGTTAAAGTAATTATCGTCTATCCAAATAGTTTTGAGGGCGAAGTTACGCTCCAAAATTTCATTGACGTGAGCACAGAGCAGACTGAGCAATTCGGACTCTTTGGTGGTGAGTTTAGTACTCTTATCGTCGATTGCCAATACTTGTTTCTGGGTATCGAATGTAAACCGTCCGATCTTGTACATCGTAACTTCTTTTCCTTTTTTACCTTTTACACGACGTAAAATGGCTTCGATACGGAATACCAATTCTTCCATACTGAATGGTTTGGTAATGTAGTCGTCTGCTCCGATTTTGAATCCTTCGAGAATATCTTCTTTCAAAGATTTCGCTGTCAAGAATATGATGGGAACTTCTCCGTTTACCGTACGGATTTCTTGTGCAAGCGTGAATCCGTCTTTTTTAGGCATCATCACGTCGAGTACGCACAAATCGTATTTACCTTTCAGGAATGCTTTGTATCCGCTTTCTCCATCGGAGAAGAGATCGGCCGCATAACCTTTGGCTTGCAAATACTCTCTTAATAACATGCCAAGATTTTCATCATCTTCGCATAATAGAATACGCAATCTTTCTTCCATAATCATTTGTTTTTTATTAGTGGTAGTGTTATTATAAATGTCGACCCTTGATTTATTTCGCTTTCTACTCGAATATCGCCTTTGAGGTCGGTAATGATTTTATGGACGTAGGCGAGGCCTAGTCCGAATCCTTTTACGTCATGGCGATTTCCCGTAGATACGCGATAAAATTTGTCGAATATTTTTTTCAAATCTTCCCGTTTGATACCGATTCCGTTATCTCGAATCGATATTTCTACCTTATCTCCAACGGTTCTTGTACGTATGAAAAGAGATAAAGGTTCTTCTTCCCGTCGATATTTTACGGCATTGTCAAGGAGGTTGAAGATAACATTCGTGAAATGCATTTCATCGACCGAGACAATAGCATCTTCTGCTTCGAGGTCGGCATCGATTACACCGCCGTATTTTTCGACTTTGAGTTTGAATGTGCTCATGACTCCTGCAACGAGGTCGTTGACATCGACGTTGTGTAGTTTCATCAACGTCTTTTGTCTGTCGAACATCGACATTTGCAGGACTTTTTCTACCTGAAATCTCAATCGCTTGGTTTCGTCATTAATGACACCCGATATGTGCTGGAACATGGCCGGACTTTTGGCAACAGAGGGATCATTAAGCATTTGGGCTGCTAATGATATGGTAGATATGGGTGTTTTGAATTCGTGTGTCATGTTGTTGATAAAATCGTTTTTCATCTCGGTGAGTTTCTTTTGCCGAAATGCCGTGATGATGGTAAACAAGAAGGTTACCAACAGAATGAATGTGAAAGCAAACGAGGGTATCATGAATTTTACCGAACTCGATATATAATCTCTTTTGGTCGGGAAATAGACTTTCAAGTAGTTTATTTTTGCCGGTGGATCATTGGGAAATATTGCTTGTGTGAATAAATTCCCTTCGATTTTGGGATCATATTGATTGGAGCTATATATGATTTTTTCGTTTTTATTGTAAATGGCAAATTGGAACGGAAGGTTCAATCCGTTATTTTCAAATTCTGATTTCAGATAGCTTTCCAATTTTTTGATGTCGATACGTTCCATGACAGGACGGTTACTTGCCTTACTTAGCATATTGAGTATGACTTCGTTCAACAAGCCTTTTTGGTAAAGGTATTGTCCTTTACGGGCTTCCTGCATATTTCTATATGTACTAATGAGCGTATTGTGTTCCTTTTGTCGTGGAGCAGCAGGGGTGATAATCGTACTGGTTTGTTCGCGAAAGGAAAAACTTGCAACCGTTCCATCGGGAGATACGATAGAAAATTGGTGGTGAGTAGAAGCTATGTCTTGTTTGTCTTGCTTTTGCTCATAAGAGGAGAGCATTTTCTTTTCTTCCTCTTCCAGATATTCGTCTAAATAGCGTTGAGTCTCGTCTAGTTCGAGGCTTGTCGATACAGCGTATAGGCTCCTTTTCACGGCTTCGGTAAATTGTTCGTTTCTCATTTTTATCATATTCTCCATGTACATGATTTGTACATAAAGCAATCCGATAAACGTGAGTGCCATAATTACAGCCAGTAGCCAAATTGTCGACTTTTTCATTTTGTTTGCCTCTTTATTTTTTTCTGTTTAACTTGTTGTGGTGTTTGAATGATTTGTTTTTACATCATTTGTACAAATTTATTATATAAACACCGATTCCACTATTTTTGTTTTATTTTATGAAAACCTATTTAGAAGGTTGGGTTTAACACTTACCGGCAAATTTAACAAATAAATGTTTATTTGCAAAAAAAGCCATTGGAAAAACCAATGGCTTTTTAATTATTTAACAAAATCGCGGTCACTCGTCTGTCTGTTCGGCCTCGTAAGCTTTGAGTAGTTTTTCTTGAACGTCAGATGGAACGAGCTCATAAGATGCAAATTTCATAGAGAAAGATGAGCGCCCTCCGGTGATCGAACTGAGAGCTGTTGAATAGGAAGACATTTCCTTTAAAGGTACTTTTGCCGTGATTTTTTCAAATCCTTTTTCACTAGACATACCCATAATAATGGCGCGCCGTCCTTGCAGATCGCTCATCACATCGCCCATGACGTCGGCTGGGGTAAGAACTTCGACATCATATATAGGTTCGAGAATTTTCGGTCCTGCGTTTTTAAATGCCTCGCTGAATGCATTACGTCCAGCTAATCGGAAAGATATTTCATTAGAGTCTACTGGGTGCATTTTCCCGTCATAGATACAAACTCTGACATCGCGGGCGTAAGAACCAGTGAGCGGCCCTTGTTCCATACGATCCATCAATCCTTTGACAATAGCAGGAATAAACCGAGCGTCGATAGCACCTCCAACAATACAGTTACAAACCACCAACTTTCCTCCCCATTCAAGATCTATCGTTTGGGTATCGCGTACATTCATACGGAATTCTTGGTTGTTGAACTTGTAAGTGTCGGGTGCTGGCATTCCGTCATAATAGGGCTCTACGATGAGATGTACTTCTCCAAATTGTCCGGCTCCACCCGATTGTTTTTTGTGACGATAATCCGCCCGAGACGCTTTAGTAATTGTTTCCCGATAGGGTATGCGAGGCTCTATGAATTCAACGGCAAGTTTATCGTTATTCTCGATACGCCATTTTAAGGTGCGTAAGTGAAATTCTCCTTGTCCCGAAACAATCGTTTGTTTCAATTCTTTGGATTGTTCTATTTGCCACGTCGGATCTTCTTCATGCATACGAGTGAGAATCTCACTTAATTTTTCGGCATCGGATTCATTGACTGGTTTTATCGCTCGTTGATATTTGGGAGCTGGGTATTTGATAAAATCGAAATGATAATCGCACCCTTTTGCGTTGAGTGTATTACCCGTGCGCACATCTTTTAGTTTTACCGATGCTCCTATGTCTCCTGCTACAAGTTCTTCTACCGGAGTACGAATTTGTCCGCAAACACAGAATAATTGAGCCAAACGTTCGCGTCCGTCACCTCGGTCCACATTAATCAAGTCGTCTCCTTGATGTACGGTTCCAGACATTACTTTGAAATAAGATACTTCTCCGATATGGGGTTCGACCGTGGTTTTAAAGCAGTATATACTTGTAGGACCATTGGCATTGGGAGCGATTTTTTCTCCGGCTGTATTTTCGGGTTTGGGCATTTCGGAGACAAAGGGGACTACGTTGCCGAGGAATTCCATCATACGTCGTACTCCCATATCGCGTAATGCGCTTACACAGAATACAGGGTATATGCTGCGTGTGATGAGACCTTTGCGGATGCCTTCCCGCATTTCATCTTCGGTGAGAGAACCTTGCTCGAAGAATTTTTCCATAAGGGTCTCATCGTTTTCAGCAGCGGCTTCAACTAATTTTTGGTTTAATTCCCGGGCTTTTTCCATTTCGCTTTCGGGAATTTCGGATATGGTGGGTGTACCGCCTTCGGGCGACCAGCTATACATTTTCATGAGTAGGACGTCGATCATGGCATTGAACGACGGACCGCAACTAAGCGGATATTGCACTTGTACAATTCGGTTACCGAATGTTTCGTGCATTTGGTTGATTACATTGTCGTAATCTGCCTTTTCACCATCAAGTTGGTTCATGGCAAAAAGAATAGGTTTGTTCAGATTTTCAGCAGTACGGAAGATGTTTTGAGTTCCTACTTCGACACCATATTGAGAGTCGATGACAATTACTCCCGTGTCTGTTACGTTAAGGGCTGTTATAGCGCTTCCTACAAAGTCGTCTGCTCCTGGACAGTCTATAACATTGAGCTTTTTACCTAAAAATTCGGCATAAAAAACTGTGGAAAAGACGGAATATCCATACTCTTTTTCCACAGGAAAATAGTCCGAGACGGTGTTTTTCCCTTCGACGGTTCCGCGACGTTTTATTACACCACACTCGTAGAGCATAGCTTCTGCGAGGGTGGTCTTGCCTGAACCTTTGCTGCCCAATAGAGCAATGTTTTTGATTTCGTGAGATTGATAGACTTTCATGATATTAAAGTTTTAATAAAACAAAAACACTTGGTTACGTTTTAACAAAGCGTTCGCAAATTATGAATTATATTTTTAAAAAGCAATGGTAAGAACTATGTTACAAAACATTGTTTATGAATCGAAGTTTTGTATTTTTGTCGAGTAATGGCTGGGCTTTATATTCATATACCGTTTTGTGCGAGTCGCTGTGTTTATTGCGACTTCTTTTCCTCGACCGATTTTTCGTTCAAGCGTGGCTATATAGATGCCGTTTGTCGGGAACTTGAATTGAGGAAACATGAGCTAAGGGACGAACCTGTTTTTACGGTGTATCTTGGAGGGGGGACTCCGTCCAGTTTATCGCCGTCGGAACGAGGTCGTTTGTTTCGAGCTCTTTCCACAGTTGTCGATTGGTCGGTTTGTAAGGAGGTTACTCTTGAAGTGAATCCCGATGATGTGACACCTCTTTTTATAAGTCAATTAAAGGATACTCCGGTTAACCGGCTAAGTATGGGAATACAGAGTTTCGACGATTCGGATCTTGTTTTTTTACGTCGGCGTCATACGGCTCATGCGGCGATGGAGGCAGTCGATAATTGCCTTTGTGCTGGATATGAAAATATCAGTATAGACCTCATATATGGTTTGCCGGGACAGACCGTAGAACGTTGGACGAACAATTTGAGACAAGCCGTAACCTTGAATGTTCCGCATATTTCAGCATATAATTTAATTTATGAGGAAGGTACGGCGTTGTGGAGAATGAGGGAAAAAGGACTGGTGAAAGAGTGTGAGGAAGAAGAATCCTTACAGATGTTCGATACACTTATCGATGTGTTGGGTTTTTCTGGATATGAGCATTACGAGATTTCCAATTTCGCCCGCTCTGGGCGTTATGCACTTCATAATACATCTTATTGGAAAGGTGTACCGTATCTGGGTTTGGGTGCGGCGGCTCATAGCTACGATGGGAAGAGCAGGCGTATCAATCCTTCCTCATTGTCGGAATATATGGAGGCTTTGCAAACGGGACATGTTGCATATATGGAAGAGAAAGAGACGGTCGATAGTTTATATAATGAATACATACTTACATCGCTTCGTACCTGTTGGGGATTGAATCTGAAAAAACTCGAAGACGACTTTGGAACTGAGCGCATGCAATATTGCTTGGAACAAGCTCTGCCTCATATCCGTGCAGGGCGACTCGTGGTGACCGACGATGTCATGCGCATAACTCGTAAGGGTCTTTTTACTTCCGATGATGTTATGAGCGATTTGTTTTGGGTGGATTGAATCTCGAAGATTTTTCAATCTCGCCGTTTCTCCTTGAATTTGTGGAGTCGTTTTTCTGTCTCCCCAAAGTGTATCGCAAGATGGAATAGGGAGGATTATAGTTTCAATTTATAACCTAAGGAGATAAACGTATTGAGTTGTTGGGGTGTCTTACTCATGAGATGTTCTTCTCGAACTTTGCATTCGATGGAATTTTTTTTGTCTATTCGATATTCTACCCCTGCATCATACCATATTCTATCCAATTCTCCTGACTGTTTACCATTCAGAAAAAGAAATATATCGGTATGGATAAACGGAGTCCATCGGCTGTCGGGTATGGTGTAACTGAGAAGTATTTTGTTTCGCCATTTGTTCGATGGTTTGGCCGTCCCTATGGTATAGGTGGACTCAAATCGGGAATTCAGCGATAGGGAGAATCGGTGTACAGGATAGGAAAAAGTGGCTCCCAGTTGATAACGATGACGATTCTTATAAATATTCGGAGCCGTCTGTTGATTCATATAGTAGTACAACGCATTTAATTTGAGGTATTTCGGGACGGCAGTATAGGAGACGACCGCAATGGGCATGTATCGTTCGTAATATTTACCAAGTGTCCATACGTTTTGCTGTATTTGCAGATTTATCCGATTTATTTGTTTGGATACCGTAAAATTCCACAACGTGCCTATTTCACTGCTGTATTCTTTTGCGTTTGTCGGGAAAGTAAAGAGAGAAAGTGAGATAATGAAGACGGATAGAATTTTGTAATGAAAACGATTCATATTTATTCGTGGTGATAGGGTTCGTTATTGAGAATAGTCATAGCCCGATAGAGTTGTTCGGTGAAGATGAGGCGAATCATCTGGTGGGAAAAGGTCATCTTTGAAAGAGAAATTTTTTCTTGTGCCGTATTGTATATGCGTTGGGAAAAACCATAAGGGCCGCCAATGACAAATATCAAGCGTTTGGCAACGTTTGACATTTTCTTTTCCAAATAGGAGGCGAACTGCGTGGAGGTAAATTCTTTTCCATGTTCATCGAGCAGGACAATGTAGTCGCCGGGCAGGAAACTTTTTAAGATGAAATCGGCTTCTCGCTCTTTTTGTTGGTCGGTACTCAGGCTTTTGGTGTTGCGGAGTTCGGGAATGACAGCGATTTCGAACGGCACATAGTGGGCCAATCGTTTGCTGTATTCTTCGATTCCTTGTATAAAATGAGATTCGACTGTTCTCCCGACAACCAATAGCACTATCTTCATGAAGAATTTAAATTTGTTGCAAAATTAATATAAACAAAGAGTAAAATCAAACTTGTTCGAACGTTTGCATCGTGTTGTTTTTATAATGTGGAAATTGGTTATCCTCGGTATAATCAAATTTATTTGTACCTTCTCCCGGATTGTGCTATTTTTGCATAAGAATAAAAAACTATTGGTGTATGAAAACGAAAGAGCAGTTGATAGATGAATTGATAGATTTGGCTTTTGCCGAAGATATAGGAGATGGTGACCACACTACTTTGTGTTGTATCCCGGATACGGCGATGGGGAAGTCGAGGTTGTTGATCAAGGAGCCGGGTATCTTGGCCGGAGTAGAGATTGCCCGAAAAATATTCCACCGATTCGATCCCGATTTGAAAATGACGGTTTATATCGAGGACGGGACTGCGGTAAAACCCGGCGATGTGGCTTTTGTGGTCGAAGGACGCGTACAATCATTATTGCAAACCGAGCGTCTTATGCTCAATGTGATGCAGCGCATGAGCGGTATCGCTACGATGACTCACCGGTATGTGAAAAAACTCGAAGGATTGCATACTCGCATTCTCGATACCCGCAAGACAACTCCGGGCATGCGTATGCTCGAAAAAGAGGCTGTGAAGATAGGTGGTGGCGTGAATCATCGTATCGGATTGTTCGACATGATTTTGCTGAAAGATAATCATGTGGATTTTGCCGGTGGTATAGAGAACGCTATCTCTCGTTGTCATGATTATTTAAAGGCCAAAGGCAAGGATTTGAAAATTGAGATAGAGGTGCGTAATTTGGACGAATTGAAAGAGGTTATGCGAGTGGGCGGTGTGGACCGTATTATGCTCGATAATTTCTCGCCTGAATTGACAAGAGAGGCTGTGAAAATTGTGGGTGGGAAATATGAAATAGAGTCTTCGGGAGGTATTACTTTCGATACGATTCGAGATTACGCTGAGAGTGGTGTCGATTTTGTCTCGGTGGGTGCTCTCACTCATTCGGTAAAAGGTCTCGATATGAGCTTTAAGGCTTGTTGAATCATTAGTTTGCTACATAAAATAAACGAGGCCATTTCTTTATTAAAGATGGCCTCGTTTATTTTTATTTCGAAGAATCGAAAAGACGGTTATTAATTATTAAGGACTAAACGAAATACCATATCTCCGGGCTGTTGCTCGATAAAATCGCTGTATTGCACATAAAAAGCTACGCTTCCCGGCATGTAATCGTAGGTGTAAGTTTCGGTCCAAAGCAGCGCATTATCCCCGTCTGCCTCGCCTTTATGTATCGTATAAGGTAGAGGGGTGATGACTTCGTTGTCTGCCCCCGGAGATTGTACCAAGTACCCCAAGACATATCCGTCGATATACAAATCGTCTGTAATATCTTTATTTTGGAACTCATACATGTAATACGTATTTAATCCGTCGGGCGATGTCACAAGTTGCCAGTCTTGCGATTTTACTGTGTAGGTGTAGTACTTCCAAAACATTCCTTCGCCCGGAACTCCCTGAGGACCTTGTGGTCCCATAGGACCCTCGCAGGAAAATAAAGTCAAACTCAATATAACCAAGAATAAAAACTTTTTCATAATTCTATTTAATTAATGGTTTCATGACAAACATAGCGAAAGGTGAGTGCAGGGGCAAACGGAAATCATATTTCCGAATTGGCTCTGCTGAACCGTATCCTATATTCTACAAATATAGATAAAGTATTTCAAATATAACAAGAAGTCTCAAAAAACGGTTCTGATTTCAGATATTTTTATTTTTTATGATAGTTGAATGGACCAATAATATTTTATGTGAAAAATATAGGGCGTAGCTATTTGAAGTATCTTTATGTTATAAAATGCTTATGCTCCTGTTTTAGCTCCTGAATAATTCGTACCTTTGTATCGTAATTGTGAAATTAGAGATTATGGCAGAGCGTAATTCGCCGTTGATACTTGGAACCGAGCCGATTGGCAAGTTGTTGATTCAGTATTCTGTACCGGCTATTATAGCGATGACTGTTACATCGCTATATAATATTATAGATAGTATATTTATAGGTCATGGGGTGGGTGCATTGGCTATCGCAGGTTTGGCAATTACTTTCCCGTTGATGAATTTGGTAGTCGCTTTTTGTACATTGGTCGGTATAGGCGGTGCTACTATCAGTTCTATTTTTTTAGGCCAGAAAGATAAAGTGCGAGCAACGGAGGTCGTACATAATGTTTTGATTATGTGTATAATCAATGCTGTTTGCTTTGGCGGTTTGACTTTTTTATTTCTTGATTCCATATTATTGTTTTTCGGGGCAAGCCACGATACATTGCCTTATGCTCGTGATTTCATGCAAGTAATTTTACTGGGGACTCCTATAACTTATGTGTTTATAGGGCTGAATAACGTAATGAGGGCTACGGGGTATCCTCGTAAGGCAATGTTTTCGTCATTGTTGACTGTGGGGTGTAATATTATTTTGGCTCCGATATTTATATTTTCATTCGATTGGGGAATACGGGGTGCAGCGTTGGCAACAGTCGTGTCTCAGACTGTCGCTATGGTGTGGGTGCTCGTTCATTTTGCGAACAAAAAAAACTTTATTCATTTTGACCGTCGGTACTCCCGGTTGAAAGTGCGGGTAGTCGCTAAAATATTTTCCATAGGCATGTCTCCTTTTTTGATGAATGTTTGTGCCTGTGTGGTGGTGATTTTTATTAATAATGCGTTGCAACATACTGGTGGAGATTTGGCTATCGGTGCTTATGGTATTGTGAACCGTACTTTGATGTTGTTCGTTATGATCGTTATGGGAATCACACAGGGAATGCAGCCTATCGTGGGGTATAACTATGGAGCCAAGCAATATGACCGTGTTCGCAAAACATTGCGATATGGGATTACGGCGGGTGTGGTCGTTACTACGGTGGGCTTTGTATTGAGCGAATTATTTCCCCATGCTATTGTAGCGATGTTTACAACCAGCGAGGAGTTGGTCGATTTGTCTGTGACCGGTCTTCGTATCAGTTGCGCCATGTTCCCGTTTGTCGGTTGCCAGATTGTAATTTCCAATTTCTTTCAGTCGATAGGTAGGGCTCCGGTATCTATATTTTTATCCTTATCGAGACAATTATTGTTTTTATTGCCGTTGTTGTTGATTTTACCGACTTACTGGTCTACGAACGGAGTTTGGTTGAGTATGCCTATCTCTGATTTTATCGCATTCGTGATAGCTGTTATGGCCTTGTGGATACATCAACGGAAAATCAGACAAAAATTTCAAACTGTTCAATCTTAAAAAAATAAAGCTATGAAAAAAAGATTAACTATCGCGCTAGTGGCGCATGATAATCGTAAGGCCGATATGGTAGAGTGGGTGAAACATAATGCCGAGTTGTTGTCTCATCACCATTTGGTTTGTACAGGTACTACCGGCCGATTGATTAAGGAGGCATTCGACGAATTGAATATTCCGGCCGATGTGACTTGTATGAATTCGGGTCCGTTGGGGGGAGATGCCGAAATTGCCGCATTGGTGGTTCGTCATCAAGTCGATTTGGCTATCTTTTTGATCGATGATTTGAATCCTCAACCACACGAGGCCGATATACAGATGTTGCTTCGTCAGTGTAGAGTACACAATGTGCCTATCGCTTGCAACCGATACAGTGCCGATTTGATGATTACCAGTACTTTGTGGGACGATGATTCTTATAAACCCACAGAACCGAAATACGCTTATTTTCAAAGGTGAGGTTTGAGCATGTGATATAACAAAAGGCGATAGAGATACGGTCTATCGCCTTTTGTATATAACTACCCTTCGATTTCACTTAGTTCGAGCCAGCGTAATGTCTTTTCATCGAGGTTTTCGTTGATTCCCGGCAATCTTTTGGATTGCAGCGTGAGTTCCTCTATGCTTAAGGTTCCGCTGCAAAGGTTCGTTTCGATTGTTTTTTTCTCTTCTTCCAGCGCAGCGATTTCCATTTCTAATTGTTCCAGCTCTTTTTTCTCTTTAAAAGAAAGGCGTCGTCGGGTATTGTCAGATGTATTTCTTTTTTCGGCAGTAGTCTTTTTATTGTCTTGCTTTGCTTTTTCTGCCTGTTCGCTTTTAGCCTTTTGTTCCTGTGTTTCTTTCCATTCACGATAATCGGTATAGTTACCGGGAAAGTCTTTTAGTTCTCCGTTTCCTTTGAACACAAGTAGGTGATCTACTACTTTATCCATGAAATATCGGTCGTGGGAGATGACAATGAGACACCCTTTGAAATTACGGAGATAATCTTCAAGGACGTTAAGAGTAACGATATCCAAGTCGTTGGTCGGTTCGTCCAGTACCAAAAAATTGGGATTACTGATGAGTATCGTACATAAATATAGGCGTCGGCGTTCTCCTCCACTTAATTTATATATATAGCTGTGTTGTGTCTCGGGGGTAAAGAGAAAATGCTGCAAGAATTGAGATGCGGACAGCTTACGTCCGTCGCCAAGTGAAATTTCTTCTGCTATATCTCTTACGGCATCGATGACCTTCATCTGTTCATTAAAATGTAACCCATCTTGGCTATAATAGCCGAACTTTACCGTTTCTCCTATATCGAATCGTCCTCGATCGGGTTGAATTTCACCGACGAGCATTTTGATGAAGGTCGATTTTCCGGTTCCGTTGTTACCTACGATACCCATTTTTTCATAGCGGGCAAAAGTATAATCGAAGTTCTCGATTATTTTTAGGTCTCCGAATGTTTTACAGATACCTTTTGCCTCGAATATCTTTGAACCGATGTATGACGATTTTACTTCGAGCCGTACTTGCCCGTCTGATTTTTCTTGACGGGCTTTCGCTTGTAATTCATAAAAAGCATCCACACGGTATTTTGCTTTTGTGCCCCGGGCTTGCGGCTGTCGCCTTATCCAGTCCAACTCGGTCCGCATTAAATTGCGGGCCCGGTCGATTTCGGCATTATGTATTTCTATGCGCTCTTCCCGTTTTTCAAGATAGTAGCTGTAATTACCGTTATAGTTGTATAGTGTATGATTGTCGATTTCGACAATTTGATTGCATACTCGATCAAGAAAATAGCGATCGTGCGTGACCATCAATAGGGTTATGTTGGTGCGGCGTAAAAATTCTTCCAACCATTCGGTCATATCGATGTCCAGATGATTCGTCGGTTCATCGAGAATGAGCAAGTCGGGTTCGGTAATTAAGACATTGGCTAACGCCAGTCGTTTCAGTTGTCCGCCGGACAATTCTTTTACAGGCTGATCGAAGTTATTGATTTTGAGCTGCGAAAGAATTTGTTTGGCTCTTTGCTCGTAATCCCATGCCTTGTAGTGGTCCATGCGGTCGAGCAGTTCTTGTAGGCCGATAGGATCATCGGTTTGTAGGGCCTGTTCGTATTCGGCTATTAAACGAACAGTGTCATTGTCGGACTGGAAACAGGCTTGTATAACTGTGAGTTCTGGCGGATAGGAGGGGGATTGTTCCAAGTATCCTACCCGTAAATTATTCCGGAATACAATGTTTCCACTGTCATAATTTTCTTTCCCCGCCAGAATATTCAGTAAAGTCGTTTTCCCCGCTCCATTTTTGGCAATTAATCCTATTCGGTCTCCTTCACCGATACCTAACGATATATTTTCAAAGAGAATTCGGTCTCCGAACGACTTTGTAAGATTTTCTATTTGTAAGTAGCTGATCATTACTTTGTATTAAATACCAGTCAAATTTACGATAAATGTTGTGATTGGACAAATGGGAAAGAGCAGTCTTCATGAAAGTTTTAACGATTTAGGGTGTAATAGAAAAATTGCGCGAGTGCTTTGCATTGTTAATTTATTCTTTTTTCGAATTCTAAGGCTTGTATCGGGTTAAAAATCTTTTTTGTCAAAAAAATAACCCTAAAAAGTTTGAGTTTAAGAATAAAGTTTTACCTTTGCAAAGTTTGATTGTGCTCAATGATACAAAAGTCTTGAGTTTTACCAATCTTGTTATCCTATCTATCTACCTGAAACACAACACACAAACGCCGACATTATCCGTTATTGCAAGACTGTTAAGCATTTGGTCGGAAGTGCAGAGTCTTGCGGGAAAAATCCATTTTTTTAGATAATAGGTTTGAATGAAGATTCCCACGCCATGTTGGAAGTGTTCAGAGGCTTCATAGCTTTTCTGTAAGATTTTTTGTAAAAAAAAGTCGCTTATATTTGTCCATATGTAAAATATACTTTACATTTGTGCCATAGCTATTTCTTTTATCGATTACTTAAAATAATTGTTATTATGGAAAAAATCTTTTTGTTGCCTAATGGCTTTAAGAAAGTCGGCTGGATTATTCTGGTTCCAACATTTGTGCTGGGAGTACTGATGACGATAGACGGTTATAATGGTTTTCCATCTTTCTTGCTACCCGAATGGATTCCTTTGGCTATGAAAAGAGTACTGACTTCGGATTGGGTTGGAAAAATATTGAATAATGTCGCCATTATAGGCATTTGCTTGGGTTGTTTATTTGTGGCATGTTCACGTGAGAGAGTCGAAGATGAATTAATCGGGCGGATAAGATTGAACTCGTTGTTGATAGCCTTGTATATCAATTCGTCTGTTTTGATTATTTTATCTCTTTTTTGTTACGAGCTTCTGTTTTTGAATGTCTTGGTCTTTAATATGTTTACGAATATTATTATTTTCTTGATTGTCTTTGAAATGAAATTGTGGAAACTTAAAAAGTCGTTGAGAGATGAAGAATAGAATACGAGTGGAGCGTGCCGAACTTCGTATAACCCAGCAGCATTTGGCCGATGTAGTAGGGGTGAGCCGACAAACCATCAATGCAATCGAGACTGGTAAATTTGTGCCTTCTACGGTGTTAGCGTTGAAAATAGCCCAAGTATTCAATAAATCGGTAGAGCAAGTTTTTCAACTGGAACCAAGTGACTGAAATGGAATGTTCTGTGAAGAACAGGGAATTTGGATAAACGAGAAAAGCCTGTCGCATGCGACAGGCTTTTTATTATATTATAGAGGATCGTATCCCGCTTCTCGGGCTAATGATTTGTCTTCGTTTACTCCCGATCCCAGCGTTGTGAGCATGTCGCCCATCAATAGTCCGTTTACTCCGGCCGATAGTGCTTGCTTTTGTGTTTCTCTGGATAATCTCGCCCGCCCTCCGGCAAACCGAATGAACGTCCGTGGCAGTATGAATCTGAAAATTGCGATTGTAACTAAAATCTCCTCGTCGCTGATGGGGGGCATGTGTTCCAAAGGTGTTCCCGGTATGGGATTCAAGATATTCATGGGAACCGAACAGACCTCTAATTCTTTTAGTTCAAAAGCCAATTCGATGCGTTGTTTCATAGTTTCTCCCATACCGATGATTCCACCGGAACAGATTTCCATTCCTAACTCTTGGGCTGTCCGAATCGTTTCTTTTTTTTGCTCAATGGTATGTGTGGTACATAGCTCGGAAAAATAGGACGAGGCTGTTTCTAAGTTGCAGTGGTAGCGTTTTACTCCGGCGGCTTTCAGTTTTTCTAATTCTTCTCGTTTCAATAGTCCCATAGAGGCGCAAAGGTGTAAGTGGGTTTCTTCTCCCATTTTTCGATAAATATCGCAGAAATAGTCTATTTCCGAGGCTTTTATCCTTCTCCCACTGGTGACCAAAGACAATCTTTTTATTCCTTGTTGTTCGTTTAAACGGGCAATGGATATAGCTTCATGTATGGGTATAGCGTCGTATGTTTCTATTTGGGTGTGATGATGGGCCGATTGGGCGCACCATTTGCAGTTTTCGGGACAATGACCAGAACGGGCATTGATGATCGAGCAAGTATCGAGCGTTTTATTACAGAATTTTTTACGGATTTCGTCGGCAGCAGCATATAGGTCCGAACGAATGGCTTTTTGTGCTAATTCTAATGCTTCGTCGGGGGTAATTTCTCCGCCGGCAAGTATACGCTCTTTAATTTTTTGCAACATGATTCCTTTTTTGTGAATGGACTATTATTTATAGGATACAAATGTAAATTTTTTTAGGAACAATACAGGCCAAGACTTCTATAAAATTATGGAGAAAAAATTTATTGTGAAATATGTTTTTTTTAATTCTTTCGTTTCTAAGTAGATAGAAAATTTTGTGTATTTTTTTGTGGAATGCTATTGTTATCTAAGAAAAAATATCTACTTTTGTGCCCGGGTAAGTCCTATACGGCCAGCTCCCTGTGAATCCCCCAGGGTTTGACCACAGCAAGGGTAGCCGGTTGTAGCGGCGCGATGTAGATAGCTTACCCACCTGCCGATATAGCTCAGTTGGCCAGAGCACGTGATTTGTAATCTCGGGGTCGTGGGTTCGAATCCCTCTATCGGCTCAAAGGACACTCTAAAAAGAGTGTCCTTTTATTTTTAGATTTCAGGCATTCTTCTTTTGGAATATCCAAGAACTTTAATTATTTATATGTGTTTAAATTACAACTATTGTTGTTAAATGTCTTGGTTATGAAAAGATTCGCATTTTATCTCCTTCCTATACTATTATGTTTTGCAGTGGGATTGTCGGCCAGTTATTTTCAGTCTGATTCTATTTCTGAGTGGTATCCATTGCTGAATAAACCGGTTCTTACTCCGCCCAATGGAGCTTTTCCTATTGCATGGAGTATCATTTATATTTGTATGGGACTTTCATTGGGGCACTTGATAGAAAGGGGGGCGGATAAAACCTTGTCGGTGTTATGGGGGATACAGTTAGTCGTTAATTTCTTATGGAGCTTATTATTTTTCGCATTTAGAAATCCGTTTTTGGGATTGATAGATATTTTATTACTCGATATTTTAGTGTGGATTTATATATCAAGGGCATATCGAAAAGAGAAAGCGGCGGCACTGTTATTTGTGCCATATTTCTTGTGGCTTCTTTTGGCTACATATCTTAACGGATATGTATATTTGTACAATTAAAAAATTCTTCTTATGGAAATAATACATGATTTGTCGAGAAAACAGTTTCAGACTGTCGCTGACGGGAAAACTGCATACGTGTCGTATGATCTTGTCGATGGTTGCTTGAATATAGAACATACGATTGTCCCCCGGGAAATTGAAGGGCGGGGTATCGCTGCCGCTTTGGTGAAGGCTGCTTATGACTATGCGCTTGACCATGACTTACTTCCGGTTGCGACATGCCGGTATGCGACAGTCTGGTTGGATCGGAATCCTCAATACAAAGATAAGGTTTCGTCTATGAAATAGTTTAGCGGTCTTTTCAGCAAAAACCGATTCTATTTCTAAGAGTCTGTCTTTCATCTATTTCAAAGCAAGCTACATCGGCATGTGTGATTCTGTTTCGTGAAAATTTTATGCCCGCCTCACCGAGTCGGAGATAGGCGTTTTGCATAATGGTTCGCGATATGATTTTCATGGTTCGGGCGTTTGCATAACAAGAATATTGGTCGGAACAAAGGTATTCTATGTAATGCTGCATGATACTTTCTGCTTTTTGTTCAAAAGAGAAATCTTTGTCCGATAGCATTTGTTTCAGGATTTCGAATAACTCTTCCGAGGTATAGTCTTCGAAAATTAAAGTGTGGTCGACTTCGTGAGCGCCGTTGCCAATTAACTGTTCTACCAAATCTTGCCGGGGAGCCCGGTTCTCGGCAATGATGAGAGCATGAGCTCCGGGCAGGGCAGAGGTGTATCCTGCCAACTTGATTCGTAGTTGTTCGCTATCGAATGTGTTGTATGCATTTTTGAATTTCGGAGAGTCGCCATCGATGAATAAAAGTCCCTGTCGTGACTTTTTCATGGCATCTTGTAGAACTTCGTCCACTTTATAGTCGGGGACATTGTAGAGCTGTTCTCCTTTTATTTCTATAAATTGTCCGTTACCGAGTATGTTCATGGCTTTCAGTAAGTCGGACATAATTTCAGCGACTGTGCTTTTCCCGGTTCCTGTATTTCCTGCGAAGCTCCATTTCAAAGGGATTTCCCCAAAGAAATTTTTTCCGTTCTCGTGTAATAACCGGGCGATCTTTACAAAGTTATGGATTGCGGCTTTTACATTGGATAATCCGATCATTCTGTCGAGTCGGGCTAAGCATTCATCTATGGTTCGTTCATCGAATTTCTCCGAAGATATGATTATTTTTTCATCGGTATTATCGGGTATATCTTCTTGTTCGATGGTGACGAGCGACCGTTTGTCGGGATTCCCCGAATCGTATATTCCGCTTTGAGCCAAACGAGTGGCCATGGCCGGAAGTATTTTCGAAGAGATAAGTCTGTTGACATAGCGGGCGTTCCCGAAATGGCGGTCTCTGTTTCGATGGTCTTTTTTTATCAGTTCTAATAGGGTTTGACGAGCAGAGTCGGTTATTTCGTACCCTTCGCGTTGTATGGTGAGGTCGGCTATCTCCAATAATTCTTCGGGTGAATAATCTTCGAAGTGAAATGTAAAAGGAAATCGGGATTGCAAGCCGGGGTTCGATTCCAAAAGCAGTTTCATTTCTGCTGGATATCCGGCGAGAATAACGATTGTCCCGAAGTTGTCGTCCGACAGTTTCGGTAATAATGTTTCTATGACTCTGTTTCCGAAGTCGCGTTTGTCTCCATCTTTGTCATTGGTAAACAGACTGTAAGCCTCGTCTATGAAAAGGACCCCTCCTTTGGCGGCTTCGATGGCAGCTTCGGTTTTTTGTTCGGTCTCTCCCAACCATTTGCCAACCAATTTGCTACGGTCGGTACGTATGACGTGACCTTTTTCGAGTAACCCCATTTTGTGGAAAATCTCACCGATAAAATCGGCAACGGTTGTTTTCCCTGTTCCCGGGTTTCCGGTAAAGACCATGTGAAGGGGTGGTATCGAGGCTTTTAACCCGGCTCTTTTGCGTGCGGCCAATAGTTTTACATAGTTGAGATGTTCGGCAATGCTCCGTTTCAGATTGTTTAGCCCGATCATCTCTTGTAAAGAGTCCATGGCGTCTTTTTCTTTTGTCGGGTCTATCTCTTTTTTTTCTCCGATCGGGGGACGTGTCTGTATGTTGAATAGATTATATTCTCCTTCTTCTTCGTTTCCAATGCGAAACGGGGCATTCAATACTTTTTCTCCTAAGAAATAGATCTCGACGGCATATTCTCCGTTTTCATAATCCGAGAAGTCGACGGGTTCTTGGAATGTCCATAGCCGGTTTCTTTCTTCGTCGTCTTGTGAAATGAAAGTTCCGACCGTTTCGTATTTGGTTAATCCGGTTTGAGTACGGATTTTTATTTCATATTCATACGATTTGTCCGTGTCTTTTAGTTTGCTTATCCCGCAGAATCCGATATAATAGTTGCTATGTATACTAGGGTTTATACTTGTGTAGGAGATGATAGGACGGTCTGGGTCGGGAGCGATGCTTTCGTTTTTGAACAATAGATAGTTGTTTACCTCGAAACATTCGTCGTATTTTTGGGGCAAAGATATAAAAGTCGCACTTTTGGTTGTATATTCTTCTTTGTCGGAGAGTCGGGATAGGCAGTAAATCCATGAGCCTTCTCTGTTTTCTCTTTCAGGAAGAGCGAAATATGTCGATGGACTGGCGTAGTTTTCGGTGTCGATCGGCATGGAAATTTGAGTTTCTATGTAGGAGCTTCCATCGGGGGCAATTAGTTCTGCTAAAAAAGTTTCGTCCCAAGCATCTATTGTAGCAGATTCATTTTGTCCTATGCATTCTGTCGAAATGAATAGATATTCTCCTTCATCAACACTGAATTGTGTGCGTAGTGAATCTCTGGGTATTTGTTCTTTTGTGTCGCATATGGAGAAAAAAGTATTTTTAAAGATGATATGATGGCTGGTATTAGACGGGGAATTATCGCTTTCCTCTTCATCTTCCGTCTCCTCTTCTGATAATTGACTTTGAATAAACTCGTCGAGTAAACGATCAAATTCGTCGTCCGGTAAATCATTGTCGTTTTCGGCTTGCAATTCACTATTGGATAATGAATCCAATACAGATTCGGTTTCGTCGATATTATCTTTGATAGATTGTAGCAGCTCTTCGAGTCGTGCTATTTTTTTGTCCTTTTCGTCCATAGATCGGGTGTTTTCCGGTATGAGTTTGTGGGGCGAAGATAGTTATTTGTCATTAAAGAGGCAAATCGGTAGTTATCGAATGAATTCTATCAGTTTGTATTTTGCCTCCCATGTAATTAAAAACGGGATAAATTTTCAAATTTTATTCCGTTTTTAATGTGCGTGCTTGGCTATGAAAATTTTTAGAAAATTTCTGTAACAATACGAATGTCGCTTCGGTCGGTAAATTGTAAAGTGAACCAGATTTTCCCGGCATCGTTTACTTTTTCTATGGAAACCGTGCAAGCCTCGTATTGTATAGGTGTATTGTCATTGTCACGGGTAGCCATGATTCCGTTGTTTAAAATCCCTTTTTGGGAAAAATCGCCTTGGGCAGAAAATCGTAAAAGTTTCCCTGTTTCGACATAAGTAAATCCATAGGAGCGTGTCGATTTGTCGGTCGGAGAGCCGGTTATATCCATGCCGGGCTCGCAGCTCACTTGGAGTCCTGCCGTTTCTTCCGTTTTGACGGTCGAGCCGGATATCCATGATTCTATTCGGGGCGTGGAGTCTATAGTAAAGCCCATTTGATAAGAGTTTGCCGAAATGGTAAACGAGTAGTTGTGGCTTTCTCCTGAGTCGAGGATAACGGTTAGAGTCGCTTTCCCTTCTTTAATAGCTGTCACTGTGAGTATTTTTCCCGACAATTCATAAGAAATCGCGGAGTTATTGGTCGTTATGGTATAACTTGTCGAGTTGGGTAGCTTGATAGATACCGACTCGTCTACCCGTAAAATAAAGTCGGTTGGTTGATTCTCGTTCTTATCGTCTTTACAGGCCGAAAAGAAAAGGAGGGCTGTTGCGATTGTTAGGATATAACGGATATATTTAGCTGCATTCATGATTGATAGTAATTTTTATTCTATGATTTGTACACGCATTTTCCCTGTTCCGTAAGTAGTCGTGAATTGTATTGTGTGAAGCCCTGCGGACAATTCGGAAGGAGTGAGATGTGTGGCCGGTTTTCCGTCCACAGTCCATTGTGTATCCAAGTTCATGTTTAGCATCAGGCGCACTGGTTCGTCGCTTTTCTTGTAGGTCGATTTTATGTCGATGATTCTCAAATAGGAGGCATCGGACAAGAGTACAGTTCCAGAAATGGTTATGTCTACGGGGGCAGATAATTCGTCGCTCGATAATCGGAGTGTCACATTGCGAGTCCCGATCGACCGGGGAGAAAAGGTTATGGCGAGGTTGATTCCGGTCGTGTTTAATTCATGAGCTGGCAGATTGGACATTCCCAAAGAAAAATCTCCCGAATCGTTATTCAATAGTTTTGCTGTAATATCTGTTGTCAGATTTTTCCCTTTGATGTATATCTCTTTATCTTTCGATGTTTCGGTTCCGATGTATCCGAATTCGATTTTGTCGTTCGATATACTGATACTTGGGGCGGAGGTGGATTGTCCCGAAAAACTGAATTCATAATTTGTCGAGTCGCCCCAGATATACTCTACCATATTGGGATAGTCTATGAAAGGATTTCTGTTTCCTTGAAAACTGTATACAGCGTTGTTGCGGTCTATTTCTTTTTGACTGACAGGGTCTTGTCGATGCCATTTCAGTAATAGGGACTGTCCATAGGCATTCAGTGTGGGGTAACTGTTTTGAGCGAACATGGATAGGGCAGAAGACTTCCATGAATAGTCTTGATAGCAGGTCACGAAGTATAAATACATGCGGGCGAAGTCGCCTTTGTATTCGTCTGCGGGCTCGAACAGGTTGGTCGCTCTACCGTTGGCTTGTCCGGTTCCCACTTTGGTAACACCATTGTCGAACAAAGGAGAATCGACCTCTCCCAATGGATAATTGCTTTTAGCCGTGTTGGCAGCGGCATCGGAAGGCGTTAGGTGGTGTAAATCGTAGGAACCGTCGTATTTAAATCGGGTAAGAGGAGTGGCTGTTTCATCGTAAGCATCTCCCCACCAACTTTTGGGTACGCTGTGCTCGATGTTCATGCCGTTCGTTGCTCCGCTTGAAAAACTATAAGAATTGTTGGAATACATATCCCATACTTTTCCGTTGGGACGGACATCGCTTTTTTTAAAGACTGTCCATGTACATGCTATTTGGTTGTAATCGCGAGACCCATAGGGAAGCCGGGTATGGTTTTTCAGGAGATTATGTAGCTCTGTTTTTAGTTCAGCGCCGTTTTTCCCTTCCAGAGAGTTGGGATAATAGTCTCGGGGCATATCGGCCAGCAAAGAGAAAATAGAACCGCATATAGCGGTGAAAATCATTACATATCGTTTATTCATGCTGCTTTAATAAAAAGGGGTTCAAAGGTAATCAGAAACAATGGAACAGCCAAGCCTTTTATTTGTTTTAGGTTTTCTTATTGTTTGGCACTCTTTCTTTTCGATATATATTGTCGATATTATCTCTATTTTTGGCTTTTTCCCACATAAATATTGCCGCAAAAGTGATACCTTTGTAGCCTATATGTACATTGGAAAACGATATTTTAATGGAGAAGAATAATACACAAAAGGGAATCGTTCAATTCGCTATGGAAGCGGGAGCCTATATGGGGCTCTATTTCGTGGTGAAATTTATATTTGCTGTGTTGAGTTTGAATTATCCTTTTTGTAATGTCGTTTCTACTATAATGTTGCTATTCGTCCCGTTGGTAGTTTTCTTCATGATGCGTAAGTTCAGTAATCAAAATGAAGGAGGCAGCTACTTCTCTCAATTGTGGATGATGGGTATTTTGCTTTTCTTTTTTGCCTCGCTTATCAGTGGTTTGGCACAGTATATTTATTATGTTTATATCAATCCAGAATATATAAAATCTCAGCTTTCGGCTGCTGTAACTTTGTTGGAATCATTAAATATGACAAGTGACCCTTCATTGTTGGAGGCTGTAAAAACCGGTTTGGAACAGGGGAATATTCCGTCTCCTATGGCAGTCGTTATTCAGCAAATGTGGGTGAATGTATTTTTCGGTTCTTTATTGTCGGCAGTAATGGCGTGGCTCGTTTCTGTTTGGTTTAAGTCAAGTAAAACAAAGAAATAGGAATATGGATATTTCGGTAATAGTCCCTTTATATAATGAGGCGGAGTCACTTCCTGAATTGACTGCGTGGATCGAGCGGGTAATGGAGGAAAACAAGTTCTCGTATGAAATTTGGTTTATTAACGATGGGAGTACCGATGACTCTTGGCAAGTGATTGAGTCGTTGCGAGAAAAAAATTCTCGTGTTAAGGGTGTGAAATTCCGGCGGAACTATGGCAAATCTCCGGCACTTTATACCGGATTTCAAAGAGCCGAAGGCGATGTCGTTATTACTATGGATGCCGATTTGCAAGACAGCCCCGATGAAATCCCCGAATTGTATCGTATGATTGCGGTCGAGGGGTATGACCTCGTTTCGGGCTGGAAGAAAAAGCGTTACGATCCGTTATCCAAGACTATACCCACTAAATTGTTCAATGCGACAGCTCGTAAAGTGTCTGGCATAAAAAATCTGCACGATTTTAATTGCGGACTGAAAGCGTATAAAAAAGAGGTGATAAAAAATATAGAGGTTTATGGCGATATGCATCGTTATATTCCTTACTTGGCTAAGAATGCCGGATATAATAAGATTGGGGAGAAGGCTGTCCATCATCAGGCTCGCAAATACGGTAAGACGAAATTCGGATTGGATCGTTTTGTAAACGGGTATCTCGATTTAATTACGCTATGGTTTTTTTCGCGTTTCGGGGTAAAACCTATGCATTTTTTCGGGCTGTTGGGTAGTTTGATGTTCTTTTTAGGACTTATTGCTGTCATTGTTGTGGGGGCGAATAAGTTATATTGTTTATATAATGGTTTACCGTATCGGCTGGTAACCGATTCTCCTTATTTCTATTTGGCGTTGACAGCTATGATTTTGGGTACTCAATTGTTTCTTGCCGGTTTTTTGGGAGAACTTATTTCTCGAAATTCGAGTGAAAGAAATAATTATCAGATAGAAACCGAAATTAAGTAATTAACGTAAGTCTTGAATTTATGAACGGTTTGAAAGAAAACGAATGTCCCGATTTGCTTACACTGGTGAAGGTTAGGAGTTCGGTGCGCTCTTTTAAGTCTTCGAAGGTCGAGCGGGCTAAACTCGAATATATTTTGGAGGTGGCGAGACTGGCTCCGTCGGCTGTGAATTTTCAACCGTGGGCTTTTGTCGTGGTTCGTGACCCGGAGAAGCTAAAAGCTTTGTACGATTGTTATCCACGTGAATGGTTCGCATCGGCTCCGATGTGTATAGTTGTTTGCGGAGACCATAGTACGTCGTGGAAGCGTTTGTCCGATAATAAGGATTTTTGTGATGTTGATATAGCGATAGCAACCGAACATTTAGTTTTGGCTGCTGCCGAACAGGGGTTAGGTTCTTGTTGGGTTTGTAATTTTGATGTGCAGCGATGTAAAAAGATTTTGAATTTGCCCGATTTGTGGGAACCTATGGTTCTTTTGCCGTTGGGCTATCCTGCCGAGGGTGTGGAGACGGAGAGAAAAAGAAAACCATTTAATGATGTGGTGAGATGGGAAGACTTTTGAGTTTTATCGAAGGAGTTCTATTTTTATGTGTATGTTGCTTAGTTTTAAGTAACTGTGGCAGTAACGGTTGTGTGGATAATCGTAGTAGTATTCCTTTGGCTCAATTTTATTCTTATGATGCACAAGAGACGGCTTTGTCTGTCGATTCCATTTCAATTTTCGGTATAGGACAGCCAACCGATTCTATGTTACTCGATTCGGCGGTTGCCGTAACACAAGTTTATCTTCCGTTGCGGTTTACACAAGACTCGACGCAATATGTCATTCATTACGAACAGCAAGGTCTTTCGTCTCCTCGTTATAACGATACGCTCACATTTGTTTATCGGTCGTATCCCTATTTCGTGTCGATCGATTGCGGGGCGATGTATAATTTTGTTATCGATACGTGTCGGTATACACGTAATATACTTGACTCTGTTTCTGTGACAGTCCCAGAGATCACGAATAAAAATGTGGAGAGTATACGGATTTTTTATACAGTTCAAACCCAGACCCCAGATGAGGAGTAAAATTTTCATATTGTTTTTAGGGGTAATCTTTGCGTCGGTTGCGCAACGACGGGTCACACCTGTCGATCCAACAGCGAAAAGAGAAATTGTACCGGTGCAAACGGATAGTGTCGTTGCGGAGCCGGAAGAGCCAGAAATAAAGGGGTATCTTTATCCTTTGTTTAATGGTCTCTCCGTAAATGTCAACATTCTTGACGGGATTGCAAATCTATTCGGACAAAGTTATGGCAATTATGAAATAGCGGCAGAATTGGATCTGCATAATCGTTTTTTTCCAGTATGGGAAATCGGTATAGGACATGCCGATAATACTCCCGAGGGATTGAACTTTACATACAGGAATAAAGCTTCTCTTTATAACCGTGTAGGAATGAACTACAATTTCGGATATAATAAAACGGCAATGAGTTTTTTCTATATCGGTATTCGGTATGGCTTTTCTTTTTTTACGTATGATATAGATAATATTTTAGTAGAGTCACCTTATTGGGGCGAGTCTGAAAAACTACAAATTACCGGACAGAAATCATGGGCTCACTGGGGTGAGCTGTTGGGAGGGCTTCGGGTGCAAGTGTATAAAAATTTTTATATGGGGTGGACTGTTCGTTATCGATTGATGTTCAGCCATAAAAAGAATACTTATTCTCAACCGTGGTATATACCAGGATTTGGAACGGACAGTTCTCCGTTTGGATTTACTTATACGGTAGGTTATCGATTTTCTTTCGGGAAAAAAGAAAAGAAAATAGAGTCTCAACCAGTTGCAGAATGACGATATGGGTATGTTGGAATCAATAGAGAAGATATTGCACGATGTTGCCAATCTATTTTCTGCCAATACGGAAGCATGGCATAATGTGGTTTATGTAATCTTGATCGTTTTGATAGCCATTTTGTGCGATGCGCTTTGTAAGTTGCTAATAAATAGATTGCTTCTTCCAATCATTCGCCGTACAAAATTTGAATGGGACGATCATTTATATGACAAGAAGGTGGTGTCGAGGCTGGCTGCGTTGGCTCCAGCTTTTATTCTATATGCATTTTTGCCTTCGGCGTTTGATATAGAGAGTAGTTGGTATATACTTACCGCTCGTATATGCAAGGTTTATATCATAGCTCTTATTCTTCGATTCTTGAATGGTGTGCTGAATGCATTTCTCGATATTTTTAATGAAAAGGAAAGTTTACGCCATTATCCCATAAAGGGCGGTGTGCAGACCATACAGGTTATCTTATTTTCAATTGGTTTTATCAGTATAATAGGAACAATTATAGATCAGTCTCCTGCTCGTTTGTTTGCCGGATTGGGTGCATCTGCTGCGATTCTCATGCTGATTTTTAGGGATACGATATTGGGGTTTGTAGCCGGAATACAGCTTTCGGCAAATAATATGTTACATAAAGGAGATTGGATAACGGCTCCGGCATATAATGCTAACGGTATCGTACAAGATGTGACTCTCAATACAGTAAAAGTTTTGAATTTTGATAATACGATGACCACTATTCCGCCATACGCTTTGGTGACAGGCTCTTTTACCAATTGGCGAAGTATGTTTGAAGGAGGGGGGCGTCGTATCTCCCGGCAGATACTTTTGGATATAAATAGTATTTCTTTTCTCCGTGAAGAGGATTTACTTCGATTTAAGGATCATTTTTTGATCGGTGAGTTCGTTGTTCAGCGGTTACACTCTATTCAACAGGCTTGTAACTCTGGAAATTCTTTTTTGGCAGAGGAACTTAGGGTTACGAATAGTATGTTGTTCAGAGTTTATTTGGAAAACTATATACGTCAAATGGGAAAATCCAATCCCGATATGCTTTATATGGTACGTTATCTGCCTATGGCGGAGCGAGGACTGCCAGTAGAACTTTACTTGTTCTCTGCGGAGAAAACATGGAAGATGTATGAGGCCGTTGTAGCAGATTTGATCGACCATACCATAGCCGTGACAGCCGAGTTTGGGTTGCGTTTGTATCAATCACCGGGAAGTTATGATATACAATGCCTTCGGGAAAGAGTAAATCAAATATAGGAAAAATGAGAAATTCTAGACGATATGTTTTTATAATTACTTGTAATGTAGAAAGTTATTTTTATTCACAGTTTGTGGGTTAATATTTATGAACGATTGTTTGTGTGTATTAATTCATAGAAAAAAATTAAATGATAATTAGGGTGTATTCTTATTCCTGCTTATATTTATTCCGTAGATTAAAAGAGCTTTGGTAGATATTTTTATAGTGCTATGATTTCTAAATATATAATAAGGGCTTTGTATAAGAAATATTCAAAACCTCCGCGAAATTTTTCCGAGTTGAATATCGATGAATTTGTGTCCATTTGCGGCGATTCATACGGTATTACCGTCGACGATGTGTCTATGACATTCGGTCAGATGAGTGAAGATAATCCGTTTCGTACCATTTTGTTGCGTAATATATACGGTATAGAGAAATTCGAATATCACATGGCGTTGGTTTCTTCATCATACATTCTGTTTTTTAGTCGAGAAAGTTGTGATGTAACTGTTCATTTTAAGCCGGAATCAACCTCCTGGCTGAAACGTTTTTGCTGGTGGGTTAAATTCCGGCTTTTGCATCTAAATTAATTAGTAAATAACGGGTTCTTTTTTGGCCGTTTCATTTTTCCATTTCTGGGCATATTCTTCCAGTGTATGTCCGATAATTGTCCCGATTTTTCGGTAATTTATTTCATCGAGATTTGCTAACGATACTCGTATAGACCATCGAGGTCCATCGAATCCATCACCGTTCAGAACGACTACACCGGCTTCTTTGGCTAATCTAATGACAAAGTCGAGTGGTTCGTAATTTTTTTCGAGATACTCGGCAAAGTCTTTTCCATATAATTGGGTTGCCCATACCATAATATCGATTTCGGAATAGTACCCGGCCCGCAAGCTATCGGGAAGTAATTTGAACCCGGTCTTTTCCCACATGGCCGTCAGTCTATTGGTTATCATCTTCTGCAATCTGTTTTTGTATCTGTCTTGCATATCGCAAAGAGAGAAGAGAGCGAAGAGTGACATTTGTATTTGTTGAGGAGTGGATAACCCTGCCGTGTGGTTAAGTGCTACCAACCTACTGTCGGCGACCAATCGATCGATAAATAAAATCTTGTCGGGATTGAGGTTGATACTATCGTATCTGTCGTGTAGTTCTTTTCGTTGTTTTTCGGGAAGAAGCGCTATTTGAGCATCGAATACGTTATGTCGGGCAATAGCGATAGTCGCTAATCTCCAACCGGTGGCCCCGAAATATTTTGAGAAAGAATATACACAAGCCGTGTTATAGGGTAGTTCATACATAAGAGAACGGAAATGGGGCACGAATGTGCCATATACATCGTCGGTTATAATCATGAGGTTGGGATTGTTTTCCCGTACGATTTTTATTATTCTCTTGTGGGTCGCTTCATCTAAACTGTATGAGGGAGGATTGCTCGGATTGACCAAACAGAGCAGTTTTATAGAAGGATCTTTTAGCTTATTTAATTCATTCTCGGGATATTGCCAAGTATGATAGCCTTCTTTTGTCAGTTGTGAGGCTTGTATATTGACTACGTCGAAATTAAATTCTTTTAGTTGGGGAATTTCGATATAAGGCGTAAAGATAGGAGTCATGAGAGCTATGCGGTCACCTTGTGATAACAGTTTATTTGCTTTCAGCGAATTGAAAAGATAGCACATAGCAGCGGTTCCACCTTCTGTCGCGAAAAGATCGTAGTGGTCGGGAGGTGTTTGTCGGTCGCACATTTCTTGTATTAAATACTTTTCAACGATCAATTCTGTGTATTTGAGTATACGGTCCGGGTCGGGATATTGGTCGCCTATGATGCCATCGACCCATTCATGAATCAAATCATCGGCATTTATGCCTTCTTTCGTGAGAAACTGAACACTTTCGTTCAACAAATGTGCAGCCGGTGTTTTTTCGTGTTGTTTGAGAAAATTTTCAAACCGTTTGGTTATTTCTTCTTTTTGAGGCATTCCGGCGATACCTTCTTCGGGAAGTTCAAATGTGAGTTTTGCTTCTTCGACAGCAAAAGTACCTAAGAGGAAAAAGGCCTCCCTCGCGACTGTGTTTATCCAATTAGGATTTCCCCGACCTGCATTTAAGAATTGGCAGATGGCTTTCTGGTCGCACTCTTTGGCATAGGAAATTAGATCGTTTTTTATTTCGAAGGGACTCATCTGTTCCAGTCCTTGTTCGAATCTTTTGCCGTAATCGGCCATGGCACGAGGCAGTTTTTCTTGACTTTTCATAATTGTTACGAGTATTTGTTTATATATATGTCTTTTGTTTATGCAGAGAGAAGGACTAAGACGACGCCCCCTAAAATGAGCAGAGTATTACCGATAGCATAAGTTACCGTGTATCCCATAGCCGGTAACGTGCTTCCAAGACTTTCTTGGATAGCTCCCAACGCCGCAGTTGTGGTACGGGCTCCCGCGCAGCAGCCTAAATTTATAGCTGGTCGGAATTTGAATACTTTCGCACCGATAAGCAATCCTAATAATAACGGTATTGTAGTGGCTAAAACTCCGGCAATGAATAGCATGAAACCTGCTTCACGGATTCCGGACAGGAACGTGGGGCCCGCGGTTATTCCTATAACAGCGATGAACATATTCAAACCTAAGTTATTGAATATCCAAACTGCTGGTTCGGGAACTCGTCCGAAGGTCGGGTGTTTGGTGCGTAACCAACCGAAGAATAACCCAGAGAGTAGAGCTCCGCCACTTGTACTCAAACTGATAGGAACACCACCTAAATGAATGGTTAGAGCTCCGATGATACCGCCGATGAGGATACCGAGACCTACGAATATCATATCGGTTTTATTGGTAGGCCGGTCGACATATCCTAAGGTGGGAGCTGTTTCGCTTATTTCTCGTTTTAGTCCTACGATTTCCAGTGTGTCGCCTTTATACAATACAGTTTTCGGATAGACCGGTATTTCTACGCCCGAACGCTTTATCTGTTTGATAATGATTCCGTGCATACAGGGTAACGAACGGAGATGACGAACTGTTTTTTTATGAAGTTCTTTGTTGGTAAGTAGTACGAAAATATCTTCCACGGGGAAGTCCAATAGTTCTGGATCGAAAATCTCCGGCCCTATCCAGCTTTCGTCTTCTATGATGGTTTCCCGTCTTCCGCTTAAAACCACTTCATCACCTTGTTTAAGAACTGTTTTTGGGGTTATGTCGAGGACTTCTCCATCGATTCGGACACGTTCGACGAAGACTCTTCTTCCCATCTCCTTAATATGTTTTTCTATTTCTTTTACCGTTTGTGGAGTTTTGAACCAGTCCGATTCTATTTTGTAGGCCCTGAATACAACCGGTCGGTTGGCATTCATGAGTGCCGGATCGTTTTCTTCGTTGTCTTGTTTCAGTTCTTTTTCAAGTGCCCGGGTATCGTTTTTTACTTTTTCGAGTCCACCGAGTAACCGAGGACCGAGTGTACCTAAGATGTAAGCCGAGCCTATGGTTCCGAAAATGTAAGTGACGGCATAGCAAACCGGTATGATATTCAACCATTCTTGTTGTTTTTCTGCTGAAATTCCGAGAGTACCGATGGTGTCTGTTCCAACTCCGATGGCTGCCGATATGGTTTGTGCTCCGGCAAACAGACCTATGGTCATACCTGCATTATAACCCATGATTTTGGCAATTAAGTAGGTAGAGCCTATACAGACAATGCCGAATATACAAGCGAATATAACTTGATGGATTCCGTCGCTGCGTAAGGATTGGAAAAATTGAGGACCTACGCTATATCCGATAGCAAATAGGAATAGCAGGAAAAATACCGATTTGAGTGGACCGGGAATATCGATGTTTATTTGTCCTACCAATACACCTACTAATAAAACCGAAGTGACGGTTCCCAAAGAGAAGTTTTTGTATTTGAGACTTCCTATCCAAAAACCGATACCCAGAGTGAGAAAAATCGCCATCTCGGGATAGCTGCGGAAAAAATGAATGATTATATCCATATAGTTTTTAAAATTAAATTAGGCTTTGTTATGTGGGGCATTTTTATTTATATGGATATAACAAGTTTCGGTGTGGATTGTTTTATTGTCGGAATATGATTATAATGGTTCAGTAGAAAATCTGTGAGGGAGTCCTAAATTTCAACGATGAATTTTTTGGCAATAACCACGTTTCAGTCACTTCGATGAGACGTCGGGAATGCTGTCATAGGATTTTGTAGAGTTTAATCTATTCGTCATAAGTGTTTAACCCCTCCGTCCTACGGACCCCTCCCCTTATTTTGTTTGACAACAAAACACAGAGGCGGAGATTTAAAATATATCTTCGATAGTGATTTATAAATTCCCTGCTGATTTTCCACTGAGTCGATTATATTTGTAGAATAATTAAATTATGAAGCGATGGTTAAGATAATGGAGATAAGATTACCGCATTACGGGAGAGGGTATCATTTGATAACCCAAGAGCTTTTGTCTCGTCTCCCTCAGTTGCCGGAAAACGGCTTGCTGAACCTTTTTATCAAGCATACTTCGGCTGCATTGACAATCAATGAGAATGCCGATCCCGACGTCCGTTTGGACTTTGCAGCCTTCTTCGACCGAATCGTGCCTGATGGGGCTTCTTATTTTAAACATATATACGAAGGAGACGACGATATGTCAGCACATATCAAAGCATCTTTATTGGGAGCTTCTTTGACTATTCCGATAAGGGGCCGAGCCCTTGATTTGGGTACGTGGCAGGGTATCTATTTGTGTGAGTTCCGTAACGGCGGAGGTGCTCGTCGTGTCACCGTTACGATTGTAGAATAAAAAACGAGGAGAATACGAATACCGTATTCTCCTCGTTTTTATTGAATTGTCGTTTTTTGTTACATATTGTTGTATTCGTCGTCCATATTCAGATCGGCAAATCCTTCTTCGTCGAGTTCCGAGGGATCGAAGGTTTCATCTCCGTAAAAGGTTTCATCGAAGTCGGAAGAATTATTCGCGACATTCTTTTTTTCTAGTTCTTCGAAATCCATCGTTTGTTGGGGAGGATTGCCTTCCTTACGTGTGCAGACCGGGGTCTCTAAATCTTTTCCCGGTTCGATCTCTTTCAATTCCATAAAAAACATGCGGTCGGTCATGTAATCGAATACAAAAACTAATCGTTGGCCTTCGTCTTCGATGAGGTCGCTTAGTTTTGTAGACGCCATGATCCACGTATCTTCGTCAGAATCTTTCCCCATGTCCATCAGGGTAATTTCTGTTTTTTTCTCCCAATCGTCGTCACAAATGAAGAATGAGGTCATTTGATCCTTAGAAAAGCCAACAGAATCGAGTATGGCATCGTGCAGTTCGAGAAAAGAAGCATCGGAATCGATGCATATTTCCCGTTTGAAATTGTCGACTTCGTCTGAAACAATTCTGAATTTATATATCATAATTTTTTTGTAATTAGGTTCTTTTTTCGGTATGTAAAAGTACTAAAAATCTTTCTCCTGCCAAATAAAGCCTATAAAATTTCATGATTATAATCGATATTCAGGGAATAACTTGCGGATAAGTATAAAAGGTCGTTGTTATTTGAGGTTTGTATTAAGTCCTCAAAAAAAGGACGAGGCATATCAGAAAGATATGCCTCGTGTATGATGGGAAATCAGAGGGGGTATATTTCTAACCCCTCTCCTCAGAACCTATCGTTTCTTCGGTGTCTCCCCTATACCACTTCGCAGCACCCCGTAATGCTACGGGACACGGCAGGGGAGAAGGGGGATACATCTCACCCTCCTCCTCTGTGTTTTGTTGTCAAACAAAATATAGGCGGGGTGGCACGTAGTGACGGAGGGGTTAACTCGTTTCGTATATTAGAAATTCCAGCCGACGCGTAACGACGGAGTCGCATGGAATCCGAATCTGCTTTGTAAATTAGAAGTAGTCCCGTCTGTTTCGGTGGTCGTCGACCCTGAGACAGTTGTGGTAGTTCCTCTTTTGTAGTTCATAGAGTCGTAACCCAATCCAAGTTCGAATCCTAAATACAGGCCTTTGCACAGATAAACATCTACACCGGTAAATACATTTACGCCAAATCCCAGTCCGGGACGTTTGGTCTCTGTTTTATCATCGTTTTCGGTGTTGTCGGTTTTTGTTTTAGCGGTAGAAGTCAATAGGCCAATTTCACCGCCCACATACGGAGAGATTCTTTCGTATTTGGTGAAGTGATACTCAAAACCGGGCATAATCGAAAATGTGGTGATAGATTCTTTGCTGTTTCTTTCGTACTCTTTTTGGTCTGTCGGGCTTTCGTAATAGGTGACATCTTTATCGGTAGATGTGTTTAATCCCAGTTTCAAGCGAACAGCCATTTTTTCGTTTAAATGCAAACGAACTTTGGCGCCGTAGTCGGGTAATGAAAATTGTCCGTCAGTAGTAGCTCCGCCGGGCGAATAGTTCAATTCTGTCGAGAAACTCATGTTTTCGGGTTTGTACTTGTTTTGTGCGTTTACACTAGTCAGTACTACGGCTGCCATAGCTGCCACTAAGAAAATTTTCTTCATAACATTGCTTGTTTTGTTTTTCCTACTCTTTTGATGGTTTTCGGAAATTCCATTAATAATATAATTGCAAATATATTTAATAGATTCTAATTCTAAAATATTTTATTTAAAATAATGCAATAAAATTATATATTATAGTGTGTATGAGTTTGGGGACTTTTTTAACAAATCGCAAACATAACTTGCATTTGTCTCTGGTTTGCACTACATTTGCGGTGTCGAATGTGAGCTGTGGCTTTGTTCGATAACCTTTTTTGATAAAAGCGTTTTTGCTTATCCTTTACAAGAAAATCGCCAATTTTCAATTCACGAAGGATAGAGCAGTCACAAAACGCTCATGCTTGCCTATACCACCCCAGCAAGGGGTGAGGTTATACCGGCAAGGCGTGGGGTGGGCTGTTTATTTCGTGAATGGGTGTTTGGCGATACCTCTTGTAAGATAAACAGAATGTTCCCTACGCTTTTTTATTTTAAATTCGTTCGAAGGGGGACAGGACGATGTAACAGGTATGAAGATAAAATGTATTATCTGTATCGTATTTCTCGTTTTTTCGATGGCAGCAGGCGGTACGATACAAGCGCAGAACGAAGCGGCCGGGTATGTAATTTCTGTCGAAGGCGAAAAAGTTTATATCGACTTAGCGGTCGGGAAAGTAAAGCCGGGAGATAAGGTGGCCGTTTATTCAAAAGAGGGCTATTTCATTCACCCGGTTACTAAGAAACGATTAAAGAGAGAACCGTCGCAAGTTGCTTCGCTCGAAGTCGTAAAAGTGTATACCGACTATTCTCTGGCAAAGGCCGTTCCGGCACAAAGTCTGTCGAAGGTAGAGGTGGGAATGTCCGTTCAATGTAATGCGATGTCCCAGTCGAGTCATTCGGAATCGTCTGGCGATGTATATGGGCCCTCGGCTGCTAAGGAGAATCGCCCTTCTGTTTTATCGGTCGATCCAGTCAGGACGACAGACGAAAAGGTCTCGGTATTTGTGGCTCCGGCACAGGTGAACGATGTGGTCGGTGTGGGGTATTTCGGAACGTATGTGTCCGATTTGTTGATGGAGCAATTGATGTTTTGCGACAAGGTTCGGCTACTCGACCGTACGGTGATGGGAATGCAAATGGACGAGACCGATTTGACCGGGAGCTACATAGATCCTAATACCGCGATACAGCGGGGAAAAATAGCCGGGGCTCAATATGTAATTCAGGTGACCATGCAGAAGCCCGATGTGGCCAATGTGAGAACGGGTATTCCTTTGGCGTCGATTATGGGGGCTTTTCAAGCCGGTTTCGGAAAAAATCTCGGAGCACAATACATGTCGAATGTGGAGGTGGCGACCTTGACAGCTTCGGTAAGTATTACCGCCCGGGTTGTCGATTTGCAGACCGGCGAGGTTTTGTTTATGAGCAGCGGGACGGGAAAAGCGAAAGGAAAGTCGCAGTTGTCGATGGAATACGGCGCATTGGGTGGCGCGCAGTTGAACGGCGGAGCCGATGGTTTCAAGCAGACGGTTACCGGTCAGGCGATACAGAAAGCGTTCATCGGGATAGGTCGTAACCTGAACCAATATTTCAATGGAGATGCCAAGAGCCGGGTAATGGGTAGCGCCAGCGGATTCGGAAATTATGGCGATGAGATGAAAGCCAGAGGTTTTAGTTTATATATGGGAACGGAGAAGATTTCCAAAGACGATGCTCGTATGTTGTTTGCCGACCGCTCTAACTTGTATTTTCGTTATAAATCTGCAAAGTCGAAGAGTAATTGGGGCTGGGGGTTGATGGCCTTAGGACCTATCATTGTTGTTGGCGGATTTTTTATTGATATAGCATATGGGGGATATGGAGAAGTTTCTCCTTATACGATTGCAGCCGGAAGTGCCCTTTTATTGGCGGGCACAGGTTTGGAGATTGCATCTGCTGTAAGCATAAAAAAAATAGCCCGAGACTATAATACTATGAGTAAGCAGAGCGACTATGCCTGCCGTTTGAGTTTGGTCGCTCCTGCTACCGGAGGCTTGGGTGTGCGATTGACATTTTGAAAAATATTTACAGCATAAATAAAAACAGATATGAGAAAGAGAAATAAGTGTGAATTGTTTTTGTCGTTGTGTATGGCGGTCGCATGGACGACACAAGCACAAACATCGGCAGACGGTTATGTGATTGCGGTAGAGGGAGATGACGTATATATCGATTTGGCAGAAGGAAAAATTGCAAAGGGGGATATATTGGAGGTCTGTTCCAAACCCGGTTATTTCGTGCATCCGGTTACCAAAAAACGGATAAGGAAAGAGAGTAAACGAATTTCTTCGTTAATAGTGAAAGATGTTTTCGGAGATTATTCGACTGCCAAATCTGTTCCGTCACAGACATTGGAGTCCATACAGGTGGGCATGCCGTTGAAACGTATCGAAATGGCTGTGGATTCCTCGGCTAACGTGGGTCATATCGTTGCGATAGACGGTACAGATGTGTATATCGATTTGACGGAGGAGGAAATATGGCCGAATAGTAAGTTGGAGGTCTATTCCAAAGATAGCTATTTTGTTCACCCGGTGACCGGCAAACATATCCTCAGAGAAGGGGAGCAGGTTGCATCGCTCGAAGTTGTGGAAGCCGGTAGCGATTATACCCGGACTCGATTGAGTGAACCATCTCTTTCCCCGTTGGAAGCCGGTATGGCGGTGAAACAGGGATTGGCAGTCATGTCGGAATCGCCAACAGAGAAACTTGTTCAGATGGCTTTGCCAACGCAAAGTATGGAAGCTGCTACGGCTGGGAATAATTCCTCCAATTCTTTTTCGGGAACAGATTCGAATATTCTTTCGGGTGAAGAGATACAGGCAAAAGGTTTAAGTCTGTATAGGGGAGCGCAAAAACTGACGAAAGAAGAGATAAAAGCCATTCGGATTGTACCTCTATATGATATATATAGCAAAGTAAGAAAACAGAATGCATGGGCATGGGTAGCTATTGGTTTTGGTTCTGTGGCGGTATGCAGTGGGGTTATCTCTTTGTCTACTGAAAGTGCTTCTGGGGCGATCGCTATCCCAACGATAATAGGAGCCGGAGCTGTTGTCGGTGGAGCTATATTGGTATCGCATGCCCGAAAGCAAATGAAGAATGCTGCCGCTCTTTATAATAATATGAGAAACGGGCTTATACAACAGACTACATCGTATGAATTGAGTATGGTTGTTCCCGAAACCGGTGGATTGGGATTGAGGCTGAACTTTTAACATGGGAAAATAAGAAAGAGCCGGTACATCACGTATCGGCCCTTTCATCTTTGATATAAATTGGTAGATATTATTATAGATATCCTTTAATGATACCCCGTTTTGAATTGCGGACGAACAATACGATTTCGTCCCGTTCTTTGGTTGCGGGCAGTTCTGCCTCGATACGTTCTATCGCGTCGCTATTATTCATGTCGGATAAGTACAAGTAACGGTAGATTTCTTGGATATTGCAAATGGTTTCGTTGCTGAAATTGCGCCGACGGAGCCCGATGGAGTTTATTCCGGCGTAGGATATGGGATTGCGGCCGGCTTTGATGTAGGGCGGTATATCTTTATTGATGAGAGAACCTCCTTGTACCATCACATGTGCGCCGATGTGGCTGAACTGATGAATGAGGCTCCCGCCGCCAATCACAGCGTAGTTGTCGATAATTACTTCTCCGGCCACTTGCGTAGCGTTGGATATAATGACGTTATCTCCGACAACGCAGTCGTGGGCGATGTGTGAGTAAGCCATAATCAAACAGTTGCTTCCCACTATGGTTTTTCCTTTGGCTGCGGTTCCCCGGTTTACGGTGACACATTCGCGCAGTGTCGTATTGTCGCCTATTTCCACGGTCGTGTCTTCTCCTTGAAATTTCAAGTCCTGAGGAATCGCCGAGATAACCGCTCCCGGGAATATTTTGCAGTTTTTGCCAATACGCGCACCTTCCAGAATAGTAACGTTGGAACCTATTTGTGTCCCTTCGCCGATGATTACATTTTTATCTATGGTTACGAATGGTTCGATTACTACGTTATTCGCAATCTTTGCGTCGGGATGAACGTATGCTAACGGTTGTTTCATTTATTTGTTTTTTAGATTTATTTATTCTTGATAATCTGTGCCATGAATTCGGCCTCGGTGACAATGCGCTCGCCGACAAAAGCATATCCTTTCATGTAGGCGCATCCCCGACGCACTTCGGTCATCAGTGATAAGTGGAATATGACGGTATCTCCCGGTACGACTTTCTGGCGGAATTTGACATTGTCTATTTTCATGAAGTAGGTCGAATAGCGTTCCGGTTCGTCGACGGTGCTTAATACCAGCAAACCTCCGGTTTGAGCCATAGCTTCGACCAAAAGAACACCCGGCATAACGGGTTCGGCAGGGAAATGCCCTTGAAAGAAAGGTTCGTTACCCGAAACGTTCTTTACACCCACGATGTGGCGTGTCCCCATTTCGATAATTTTATCGACCAATAGGAAGGGATAGCGGTGGGGGAGCAACTGACGGATACGATTGACGTCCATAAGCGGCTCTTTATTGGGATTGTAGGCGGGGCATTGAATGTCTTGGCGACGGACTTCTTTGCGAATGAGCCGAGCGAATTGATTGTTGATTTTATGCCCGGGTCGAGTGGCGATGATACGACCTTTTATGGGTTTACCAACCAGTGCTATATCCCCTAAAATGTCGAGGAGTTTATGACGGGCCGGTTCGTTCTCGAATTCGAGCGGTTTGTTGTTGATGTACCCCAATTCATCGACGTGTTTGTGAGGAACGTTTAAAAGGTCGGCAAGCCTGTCGAGTTCGGTTTGTGAGGTTTTTTGATCGTAGATAACGATAGCATTGTCCAAATCTCCTCCTTTGATGAGATTATTTTTTACCAGCGGTTCTACTTCTCGTACGAAAACGAATGTGCGAGCCCCGGCAATTTCTTTTTTGAAATCGTGCAAATCGTCGAGACTGGCGAATTGATTGTTCAAGATAGGAGAGTCGAATGAGATGAGCGTGTTGATACTAAACTCATCGTCTGGTAATACTACGATTGAAGAACCGGTTTCTTCGTCGTGGATTTCGATTTTTGATTTGATAAGATAATATTCCCGTTCGGCATTTTGTTCTTCGAGTCCACAGCGCTCTATTTCTTCGGCGTAAACAGCGGCACTGCCATCGAGAATGGGCATTTCGGGTGCATTTACCTGAATGAGACAGTTGTCTATTTCTGCTGCATACAAAGCAGCCATCGCATGCTCGATCGTGCTTATTCTTACATCTCCGTCGGCTATGACCGTTCCTCTGCTTGTTTCTACTACGTTTTCGGCTAATGCCTCGATGACGGGTTGTCCTTCGAGGTCAACGCGTTGTATTTTGTATCCGTGATTCTCGGGGGCCGGTAGGAACGTGGCCGTAATATTCAATCCGGTATGTAATCCTTTACCGCTGACCGAAAAGCTGTTTTTTAGAGTCTTTTGTTTCATCGATATTATAGTTTATTATTTTTCAATTGTTCTTTTAATGCTTCTATCTCCTTTTCGAGAGCTTTCACCGTACGGGTAAGTTCGGGAAGCCGTTTTACGTAAACGACTTGTCTGGCAAATTCTTTGGAAGGAACAGCAGGGTATCCCATGATTACAGCGTCGTTCTCGACATGATTGGGTATACCCGATTGGGCTCCGACTTGAATTCGGTCTCCCAGTTTGATATGCCCGGCGACTCCTACTTGACCGCCTATCATAGCGTGGCTGCCGACTTTTGCCGAACCGGCAATTCCCGCTTGGGCCGCAATAACCGTGTGTTCTCCTACTTCGACGTTATGTGCGATTTGTATCAGGTTGTCGAGTTTCACACCTTTTTTGATAATCGTAGAACCCATTGTAGCTCGGTCTATTGTTGTATTGGCTCCGACCTCGACGTTGTCTTCGAGTACGACGTTTCCTATTTGAGCGATTTTCGCATATTCCCCGTTGGCTTGGGGAGCGAATCCGAATCCGTCAGCTCCGATAACGGTTCCCGCATGCAGAATACAATTGTTGCCGATGACACAGCTGTGATAGATTTTTACTCCTGCAAAAATGGTAACGTTATCGCCGATAACTACATCATTCCCGATATAGGTCTGAGGATAGATTTTTACGTTTTTACCTATTTTTACTCGCTCTCCGATATAGGCGAATGCTCCTAAATAGATATCGTCGGGGAGTGTGACCGACGAGGAGACATAGTTGGGTTGTTCAATACCACGTTTGGCGATAGTCGCTTCATTTACCAAATTGAGAAGCATAGCTAAACAGGCATATGGGTCATCGACTTTGATAAGAGTGGCTTCGATAGGATGCTCCGGCTCAAAGTCTTTATGTACCAGAACTATGCTGGCGTGGGTTTGGTATATATAGTGCGTGTATTTGGGATTGGCAAGGAAAGAGAGAGTACCGGGTGTTCCTTCTTCAATTTTAGACAGGTTATTGACTTCTACCGAGGGATTTCCAACCAACTCTCCGTGCAGGAATTCTGCTATTTGTCGTGCTGAGAATTTCATATTGTTCTCTGTCTTTTGAGTTTACAATCGGCAAATTTCGCAATTTTTTTCAAATTCTTGGTAATAAGAAGTAGATTTTATTATAAAAGGATTGCTCCTTGCGATTTCATCTCATTTTATAAATCTGATTTTTAATGGTATAAAAATTTTCTGTTCGCGAAGCTAAGATTTATTCTTAAAAAAGAAGGTGATAAAAAGTTTGCATCTGTAAGAAAAATTCGTTTCCATAGATACTTTTTTAAGTGAAAAATGATTTCCTTTCGGATATTTATGTTATCTTTGCAACCTGCATTTTCAAGGTATATCGTGACTAGAAATAGTGCAGATAGTTTATAACAAATACACATTCAGCATAAACTATGAAATTGATGCAAGAAAAACTGTCGAAGTATGATGCTCCGCAGAAGGCCAAAGCCCTTGGTGTTTATCCTTATTTTCGTAAAATAGAAAGCGATCAGGACACCGAGGTCTTAATCAACGGCAAAAAAGTTTTAATGTTCGGTTCGAACAGTTATTTAGGTCTTACCAATCACCCAAAAATTAAAGAGGCTGCTATTGCCGCTATCCGTAAATATGGTACGGGTTGTGCCGGTTCCCGATTCTTGAATGGAACATTGGACATTCATGAGGAGTTGGAACATCGGTTGGCTAAGTTCGTAGGGAAAGAAGAAGCCATTATTTATTCAACTGGATTTCAAGTCAATTTGGGGGTAGTCTCTTGTGTTACTGGACGCGGAGACTATATTTTATGGGACGAACTCGATCATGCTTCGATAATCGAAGGTCGTCGTTTGTCTTTCTCTACTCCGGTGAAATATCGCCATAACGATATGCAATCGTTGGAGGACCAGTTGCGTAATTGCAATCCTGATAAGGTGAAATTGATAGTGACCGATGGCGTGTTTTCTATGGAAGGCGATGTAGCCAATCTTCCTGAAATCGTACGTCTGGCTAAGCAGTATAATGCAGCAGTGATGGTCGATGAAGCACATGGTATAGGTGTTTTCGGACGAGACGGACGTGGAACATGCGACCATTTTGGTGTGACCGATGATGTGGATCTCATTATGGGTACGTTCAGTAAATCATTTGCTTCGTTGGGCGGTTTTATCGCTACGGATAAGGTAACGGCAAATTATTTACGTCATAACTCTCGTTCCTATATTTTCAGTGCAAGTATTACACCGGCTTCGACTGCGGCGGTGGGTGCTGCTTTGGATATTATGGAGAGTGAACCGGAACGTATAGCCAACTTGTGGGACGTGACGAATTATGCTTTGGAAGGATTCAGACGTATAGGTTGTGAGATAGGGAATACATGTACGCCTATTATTCCGTTGTTTATTCGTGATAATGAGAAAACATTCCGGGTAACTCGCGATTTGTTTGATGAGGGTATTTTTGTTAATCCGGTTGTTTCTCCGGCTGTTGCGCCTAAGGATACGTTGATAAGATTTTCTCTGATGGCTACGCATACACGAGCACAAGTAGATGTGGCTCTTGAAAAAATCGAAAAGTGTTTCAAACACTTGGATATTATCAAATAAGTATATAAGTATAGTTTGTTTTTAATACCGTTGGAGAGGAACTCTCCAACGGTATTTTTTTAGGCAGTAGAGTTTTATTTGAGTTATTTAAAAAACTTACCCACCTTATTTCAATAAGGTGGGTAAGTTAAAATCGGTTGAGACTAACGTATTAGTCATCTATGTCGATTAGGTTGAAATTTAAATCGAATGTAAGCTCTAATCGATTCGTAAGTTTCACTTCATAATCTCTTTTGTCCCTATCGATTTGTACAATTTGTGTATCTGGATAGTTTTGAGATACATAGCTTGCAATTTGTGCAGGAATGATAGCTGTTGGCACTGTCGAATATTTACATTCAACTTCTTTCCATTCACCATCTTTCAAAAATTCGACTTTGGAACCATTGGTGAAAACAACTTCATAACGGGTTTCCAGAAAATCCCGTTCGAGTTTTGCCAAAGCGACTTTCTCTTTCGGGAAATGTGTCTTGATGAACAGCTGTGCTTTTTGAGGTAATTGGGTAACAGCAATGGGTTTGTCGTTATCGGCGCAAGCCGTAGAAATACCAAGAGCCATTAGAATTGTTGTAAGAATCATTAGCTTTTTCATAACATTCAAAAATTATTAGTTAGACATTGTTTTAATTTGATGATACAAAGATTAGGAGCAATTTTGAAATGAATTTGAAATTCTGGGATATTATTTGAAAAAAATCGTTTTTTTAGTTTATGGCCAAGTAATGGAGAAATAGTGCTTCGACTCTTTGAACTGATATTCTATATGCAGATTGTAATATCGACAAACCGCTTTTACCAGGGCCAAGCCTAATCCGGTAGAACCTTCTTTTTTGCTTCCCTGATAAAATCTTTCGAATATGTGTTCGGTGTCCAAAGGCGTTGTTCCATCATTGGCAATTGTCAGGGTGCGATTGATAAGAGTGATTTCGATATTGCTGTCTTGTGTTGTATGTACATATGCATTTTTAAGTAAATTGGTAATTAATGTAGAGGCCAAAGACTCATTCATTAAAACAATGAATGTTTCAGGAATGTTTATTGTATAGGAAATATTTCGTGATGAGTATATTTCGTTGTATAGAGAGATTTGTTCTTTAATTATAAAAGCTAAATCTACGTTTGTGCTCTCGGGGAATTGTCCGTTTTCAATTTTTGTAAGTAGTAGTAACGTTTTATTGAGTCGAACTATATGCCCCAATGTTCTTTGCATCTTAAATAGCTCTTCTATTTGTGTTTCATTGAGTTCTGTGTTATCGAGCAGCCATTCGAGACGATTCCCTAAAATGGCTAAGGGAGTTTGTAGTTCATGAGAGGCATTCCCTATAAATTGTTTTTGTTGCTCGAAAAGTTCTTCCGAACGATTTGCCGCTTCTTGTGCCGCGACATTGAGCTTGTGAAATTCAGAAATATTCGTATCGTTGGGTACTGGTGCATTGCGTCTGCCCGGTATGTAATTGTCGAGCCAGTGTAACAGTGCATACAGCGGGCGCATGTTGCGGTGGAAAATCCATATTGTCGATCCTATTATCGTTATGAGAAGTACGAAGTAGAGGAGTATGATCCAAAATAAAATAGTCCTGACCAAATCGTCTTTTTCGAAAGTCGGTATGGCGACTTTCAGTTCATAGTAATTATCATCATTATCTAAGAAAATGGTGGAGAGGATGCGTGCTGGTTCTGTCTCTTCTTTTTCTGGAATGTAGACTTCGGCATCGTAATATTCGATATGGGGTTTTGATGAAGCATAGGCTTCGTCAATGGGAGTTATGGAATAACTATTATTAGATCCACTATTTAAGGAAGGCAATTCTCTGCCGGCAAGCATGCGTATAATTATCAATTCGGAATAATCTTCCAGTGTATCATCGGCCTCGTCGTTGATTTCTTCTACCATCATAAAATAGAAGAGTGTCGCCCAAAGTGCCATGAGCGGAATCAAAATTAAAGATAAACGTAAAGCTATACGGTATATGAGTTTCATGAGACGGTGATTTTATTCGATTGGCGGAACGAGTTTGTATCCAAATCCATATATGGCTTTTATTTCTATGTTGGCTCCTGCATCAATAAGTTTGCGACGTAAATTTTTCATTTGAGCATATACAAAATGAAAATTATCTGCTTGGTCGGCATGGTCTCCCCATACGGCTTCGGCAAGGACCGATTTATCTACTAAGTGATTGGGGCGTTGCATGAAATAGAATAGAATGTCGAATTCTTTTTTTAATAAGGATAACTCTTTGTTATTGACCAACACCCGGGAGCTCTCGGGTTCAAGGGATACATTTCCTAAGATCAATGCCATTTCTCCACCGCTTTTTCCTCGCCGTAACACACTTTTTATACGGGCTAGGAGTTCGGCGGTATGAAATGGTTTAGGGAGGTAGTCATCGGCTCCCATATCCAATCCGAGAATTTTGTCATCAAGGGAATCACGAGCGGATATGATAATGATGTTTTCTCTTTTTCGTAACTCTTTCAGGTGTTTTAGTAGTTGTAGACCATTCCCGTCGGGCAACATGATATCGAGTAAAATACAGTCGTAACTATAAGCTGCGATTTTAGCATCTGCTTCGGAATAAGTGCTGGCAGTTTCGACTACATAGCGCTCCTGTACTAGTGCTCGTTGCATAATTTCCCGCAAGGAGGGTTCGTCTTCTATGATAAGTATTTTCATGTATCAAATTTATATGTTCAATTTTGTAGAGAATTTAAAATGATGAAAAATTGTATTGGGGAAAAGTAAAGTAAATAGACTTGATTATTTTATTTCCTTTTTGGAATAAATAAAAAGGAATCTACATTTTATGTAGATTCCCCATATGAGAGCAAGAAGTAAATTATTCTGTTACTTCTTCGAATGCGTCTTTCCCAAGTCCGCAAACTGGACATACCCAATCATCTGGAATATCTTCAAATGGAGTACCCGGAGCTATACCTCCATCAGGATCACCTACTGCTGGGTCATAAACCCATTCACAAGCTGTGCAAATGTACTTTTTCATACAAAATTTTTTTAATAAAACATATTTGGGGTATAAATCAGAAATGTACTAATTCTACCGAAAGTAAAAATAGGTATAATTCGTTTAGAAACCAAATTATCCAGAGTTTCTTTTTATAACCATCTCAATTTTCTAACAAAAGAAGAATACTTTTGTTTTGTATCAAGGGGGGATATTGTTCAATCCAATCCGTGCAAGGTCTATTTTTTACGGATTCGCGATACCTGTCAAATCTTGAAATAGCTGTCTTTTGTTGAAAAAGAAAAACCTCAAAAGCTTAATACGTAATCTTTTGAGGTTTCATTCCTTGTTGTAGCGATTCCGGGAATCGAACCCGAGTCTCAACCGTGAGAGGGTTGCGTGCTAGGCCACTACACTAAACCGCCATTCGCTTTTTGAAAAGCGATGCAAATATAACCGATTTGTTTTTATTGAACAAACTTTTGGTATGAATTTTTTTCAGTATCTCGAATAAGATTGTTGTTGTTTTGAAGATGAATGACTAAATTATTTTTTCTAACTCCTTGATGTTTTTAGCTATTTCTTCTTCTGGTAAATTGTAGTTCAGAAGGTCTCCTGCTAAATATTGGTCATAGGCAGCCATATCAATGAGCCCGTGGCCGGATAGATTGAAGAGGATGCATTTTTCTTTTCCCTCTTCTTTTGCTCTTAATGCTTCTTGTATAGTGGCGGCTATTGCATGAGAGGATTCCGGGGCAGGGATAATTCCTTCGCATTGAGCGAATAATGTAGCTGCTTTGAATGTGTCGAGTTGTTCTATGTCCACGGCTTCCAAGAGGCCATCTTTTTTCAGTTGGCTAACGATCGTTCCTGCTCCGTGGTAACGTAGTCCACCTGCATGTATATTGGCTGGGGAAAAGTTATGTCCCAAAGTGTACATGGGCAGTAGAGGTGTATAGCCCGCTTCATCTCCAAAATCGTATTGAAAAATTCCTTTGGTCAATTTGGGACAGGACGCAGGTTCGGCTGCGATTAACCGAATGTCTTTTCCCTCTTTTAATTTATGGCGTAAAAATGGGAATGAAATTCCCGAGAAGTTGGATCCGCCTCCGAAGCAAGCGATGACAATATCGGGGTATTCGCCAGCCATTTCCATTTGTTTTTCAGCTTCTAGCCCGATTACTGTTTGATGTAAAGATACGTGATTAAGTACACTACCTAAAGTATATTTACAGTTGGGGGTACTCATTGCCAATTCTATCGCTTCGGATATTGCTGTACCTAAACTTCCTTGATAATTGGGGTGATCGGTTAATATTTTACGTCCTGCTTTGGTCGACATACTGGGTGAAGCAATAACTTGTGCGCCGAATGTTTGCATAATAGAACGTCGATAGGGCTTTTGATGGAAGCTCACTTTAACCATGTAGACTGCAAGTTCCAATCCGAATGCTTTTGCGGCTAAAGAGAGTGCAGCCCCCCATTGTCCTGCTCCGGTTTCGGTTGTGATGTTGGTTATACCTTGTTTTTTACAATAGTAGGCTTGTGGTATGGCCGAATTTAGTTTGTGAGAACCAACAGGGCTTACACTTTCGTTCTTGAAATAGATGTGTGCAGGAGTGTCCAATGCTTTTTCGAGCCCCAAAGCTCTGACAAGAGGAGTAGGGCGCCATATTTTGTACATATCGCGTACTTCTTCGGGGATTTCTATCCATGCGTCGGAAGTGTTTAATTCTTGTTTACAGAGTTCTTCTGCAAAAATCGGATAGAGGTCTTCTACGGCTAGGGGAGACTTGGTTGCCGGATTTAATGGACTCATTGGCTTGTTGGGCATGTCTGCAATGACATTATACCATGCTTGTGGTATGTCTTTTTCTGCAAGGATAAATTTTTTTGTAGCCATTTTACTCCTTTGTTTTTTGTGATTTATAAAGTAAAAATAAAGTTTTTACATCTAATTGAAAAGCAAATATATGAATTTTTTATTAAATGTATAGAAAAACTATGATTTTTTTGTCTATATGAATTTATCTTTGAATTTTTAAATGCAAAAAGAGACGCTGCTCACGCAGCATCTCTTTTTTAGAATTCATCACATTATGCTTATTTTAAAGTGCTAGATAGAGTTACGCTCACGCGCGACTATGCGAATTATAGATATCTTGATTCAACAACCGACCAATCGACGATTTTCCAGAGGTTGTGCAATTGCTCTGCTCGTCTGTTGCGATAGTCGATATAGTAGGCGTGTTCCCATACGTCGAACGTTAACAAAGGAGTAAGTCCTTTAGTTAAAGGAGTGCCTGCATTATTTTCTTTACTGATAACCAGATTTCCGTCTTTATCTTTGGATAACCAGACCCAACCAGATCCAAATAGAGTAGTCCCTGCTTGTTCAAATTCTTTTTGGAAGTTTTCGAAATTTCCCCACTTCTTATTTATAGCTTCTGCCAACTTCCCTTGTGGACTTTTTTTTCCATTCGGGGAGAATGTGAAGAAATAAAATATGTGGTTCCATGCTTGGGAGGCATTATTAAATAGAGCTCCGTCGGCTTCTTTGATGATTTCTTCGAGAGGCTTGTCTGCGAAGGGTGTTCCTTCGATAAGTTTATTTAGGTTATCGATATAAGTTTGTTCATGTTTACCGTAATGGTATTCTATCGTTTCCTGACTGATTACAGGGGCTAAATCATTAATACCATAAGGTAATGGAGGCAATTCGTAAATCATAATTATTTATTTTTCTTTGTTACTTATATAACAATTGTCGGACTAAAAAAGTTTCGTATATCTAAGTATTTTTTTCTGTTACTTGGAGTATACACATTTTTATAATGTCCGATTCATTCTCTAATTACTTGATTTCGTTATTTCTCGGGTTTACTCGATGGCTTGGCTATCGATTCACGCATGGCAGTGTCTGCCTCGACATTTTTCATTTTATAATAATCCATGATTCCGAGATTTCCCGAACGGAAGGCTTCCGCCATAGCTCTGGGAACTTCGGCTTCGGCTTCGATTACTTTTGCTCTTGCCTCTTGTGCTTTGGCTTTCATTTCTTGTTCGAGAGCGATAGCCATGGCCCGACGTTCTTCTGCTTTTGCTTGTGCGATGTTTTTATCGGCTTGTGCCTGATCCATTTGTAAGGTGGCTCCAATGTTTTTACCGATGTCGATATCGGCTATATCAATGGAGAGGATTTCAAATGCAGTTCCTGAATCAAGCCCTTTTTTCAATACTAGTTTGGATATGGAATCCGGGTTTTCAAGAACTTGTTTGTGAGATTCGGACGAGCCGATGGACGACACGATACCTTCTCCTACACGAGCCAATATGGTATCTTCACCTGCACCACCGACCAGTTGACGAATATTTGCCCGTACTGTTACACGAGCTTTGGCTATTAACTGTATACCGTCTTTGGCTACGGCTGTAACCGGCGGCGTATCGATAACTTTCGGGTTGACAGACATTTGCACGGCTTCGAATACATCGCGTCCGGCTAAGTCAATAGCGGTAGCCATTTGGAAGCCTAAATCTATATTAGCTTTCGAAGCGGATACGAGTGCGTGTACGACGCGTTCTACATGACCTCCGGCCAGATAGTGAGCTTCTAATTCATCACGCGTGATTGTTTTAAGTCCGGCTTTGTGGGCTTCAATCATAGCTCGAACAATGACTTGTGGCGGTACTTTTCTGATTCTCATCAAGAATAATTGGATAAGAGAGATTCTTACCCCCGATACTCGTGCCGAAATCCATAAAAGGAAAGGTACGAAGTAAAAGAATACAGCGAGTATGGCAATAATGCCAATTAGAAGAAATACGCTTAATCCTACCATAATTTTATTTTTGTTTAGAAGTGTTTATATTATTCCCTGTTTTTTCATTTTCTGTTTCTTTGCAAACAATGACTACAGTGGGTTCTATGCGGACTATTTTTACAGGTGTATCTTCGTCAATCAGTTCATTATCTGCGCGGGCTTCGATGGTGTGGATTCCCACGATGATTTTTCCCATAGGGTTTAGTCTACTTAGTGTTACTCCCATGTCACCGACTTTAATATCAGGGGTTATTGGGGAGGGTACTACCGAGCTTATTTCGGTATGCAGAGACATTTTGTCTAAACTTCGGGATCGCATAAATCCTATAATGACAGCAATAGTAGTAACGGCTGCAATGAATAATGTTATTACAGCCCCATTTGTTCCGAAGGCCGAATAGGCATAGTAAATTCCACCTCCATAAAATAAGACCGAACATATACCTGCGATGGTAATTCCAGGAAGAAAGAATATTTCCAGTACCGCCAGAACTAGCGCTAATATTATTAGTAGTGTAACAGCTAATATATCAAACATATTTCTTAGATTTAGGTTCTATCTATGTTCCTTTTGCAAATTATCGAGTTCTATCTTTCGAGCCTGATTTTCGTAATTTTCCGGTTGAGGATAGAGTGTGAGCAGTTGCGATTCCAAATTTTGAATTTCGGACGATAGCCTTTTTAAAGTTGTGCCTTTCGATTTAGCATATTGAGATCGCAGTTCCGAGAGCTTAGTTTCTATTTGAATGATATTCTTACGTAATTCTTTGGACTTTACATATAGATTGCGAGCTTCAAGACTGACGAATTGGTCAAGTTTAGTATAATGGATTCCGTTACAAATTGCAAAGATGAAATCGGGGCGAGTCTCTTTTTTGGCTTCCTTGATATTGTCCAATTGTTGCAATAAATCGGTATAATCTGCATTTTCCGGCCAAGACTCTCGAATAGATCGAATCAGAGCTAGCGATTTGATATCGGTTTTGATTTCATCGATGTTATATGTTTGTTTGCTCTCATTCGGGATAAATAGATAGATTGTCACTTTTCCGGGAATTTGTTCTCTATCCGATATAAACCAACCGATGTTTAACATCTCGTCTATTGCCATCATGTAATCGTTGTATATCGAATTGAAGGGCATACCTACGTTTTCGGGTTTCAAGTAGGTGTTATTTTCGAGATTTAAACGGGTGATGAATATGTCGTATCCTCCGATCGAACCTTCTCCATTTGAGGCAAAATAGAGTGTAACTCCGTCGTTGAGAAAAAATGGATAGGCTTCATCTTGTTCTGTATTGACACCATTGGGTAACGGTATGATGTCACTCCATTTCCCTTCTATCAGCTTATTTTTTGTACATAATTCATATCCTTTACCTTCAAGGGGATATCCGAAAAATACATTGTCTCCGCGTTGGGGAATATAGCCGATCGTGTTTTCGGGAATATCTATGCCTAGTGTTTCATTCGTTCCTATCCGTCCAGATTCGGGGGACATTTTGAAATACTTGAAAAACGAATCGGCATCAACTATCAAACTATCTATGATTTGTACCCGTTCGACATATTGCAACATTAATTTCGCTCTACGTGCACGAGCTATGGCTTTGCCGATAGAATCAGGTATTTGTTTTTTCGCTTTGGACAATGCAGCTGTATATTCTTCATAACTGCTTATGGCATCTTCAAAGCGGTATTGAGCCATATACATGTCTGCTAAATAGTGAGGCGATTCGAGAACTTTACGTTTAGCCCCTATTTTCAGATATTTTTCAGCTTCGTTATATTTTTTCTCGTGAAAAAGGCATACTCCATACCAATGGTTCAACGATCCATCATTGGGGCGGCGTTTCAGTTGTGCCTTGAATACAGGAGCGGCTTCTTTGTATTTACCGGCTTTGTACAACTCTCGTGCTTCGTCAAGCGTCAGTGCACTCGATGAGAAGATTGTCGAGAAGGCAATTAGGACTGCAAATGAATATTTTAGAATTTGTCTGAACATTTTCATGTTTGAAAAATTGTACTCAAATATACAATTATTTTTTATTCTGAATGTTGAGAGCGAGAAAATTTTTTAAGAAGTATTCTAAATCGTCATTCGATTTGAACGAATTGTATGGTAAAATGAAAAAAATATAGTTTGATAAGTGGAAGATAATGTCTGTCGAGGTATAACGTATACGGGTAATTCGTTCCCATGCTATGGATTCTGTTCGTTCATCGTCGAAAGTACAAGAAAGGCCGTTTTTGTTTATTTCGACTGTTTTTGAAAGTATGGACATACGGCAATCGGGGTGTAGAGCATAAGCGAACCACAGGTAAGAGATGATCATAGGAAATACCAAAAATAAAATGATAAGTCCTACATAAATAAATAGAGGGTTTTGAATGGATAGCCCCACGAGAAGGAGGAAAAAAAATAGAAGCCACCCCCAATTATTATGTAACCAGATTTTCAGCAGTCTGTTAAAATAGTATTGAGGAGATAACTGGTATGAAAAAGTTTCAATATGGGTTCTATTCATACAATGTTTTACTATATACTTCTACAAAGATAATATAATTGATGACAAAATCAAATTTTTGATTTTACCGAAGTATAGTCTATTTTTTATATTGTGTGAATATAGAGATAATATATCGAGGGAGAGAAATTTTAAAGTGTACAGCTTTTAATAAATTTGACCTATGAAATTTATTCTATTTACTGCTATTTCGTGTAACTTTGCACTCCAAAATAAGACGCAATGCAAGGATTATATTCGATAGGATTACTTATTGTTTCTAATGTGTTTATGACACTGGCTTGGTATGGGCATTTGAAATTGCAAGAAATGAAGGTTATCAATAATTGGCCGCTTTATGGTGTGATATTGCTTAGTTGGGGTATAGCATTGTTCGAATATTGTTGCCAAGTACCAGCTAATCGGTTGGGATTCAGAGAGAATGGAGGGCCGTTTAGTCTTATGCAATTAAAGGTAATACAAGAAGTAATAACCTTAATCATATTCACTTTATTTTCGGTCATAGTTTTTAAAGGAGAGTCGTTGCATTGGAACCATATTGCGGCGTTCGGCTGTCTTGTTCTTGCCGTTTATTTCGTATTTATGAAGTAAGCGATAATCGTATCTATTTAATGATTAGGTGTAATATAGGGTAGACTTTCCCGAAAGGTCGGTTTTGTCCCGACCGATTATTTCGGAACACATAAGTGTGGTAGAATCGAATGATTTTTTACAATTCTACTTGTGGAAAGTAGGAAGGAATGAGCCCTTTATAGAAAAGTGCATTTTCTTCACTTAAAAAGTAAAGGGAATTTCTTGCAGAGTTTCTCCTTACATTAAGTATTTCTGTGTAATCTTGGAAAGAAAATAGGGCGATTTTATATGACATATGGGTTTATCGAACATGATACTTATTAGTTGGTGGTTTGTGTTTATGGCAATTGTCGTCGCATGACTTTCTTGAAATCCCGAACAATTTGTTCTCCCATGTTTACAATAGTACTGTCGACTTTGTGTATTTCTACCGGTGTGACAGCGTTTTTGTATTTGGCTTTGCCCATACCGAACTTCATTTTATCTAAATTTCCCGAAATATTCAGTCCCAGTTTGAAGGGTATGGGCGATTTGAGTATGGATATGTGATAATTGAAATTCATATCCAAGTCTTGGTTTCCTCCTACGGCAGCCCGGTAGCGATCCATTTCTATTACAAACGGGTAGACGGTTACATTACCGTCTTCGACACTGATGTTGACAGAGATACTGTCGATCAAATTTCTCTCTTTGTTCTTGAAGAAAAATTTTTTCGATATTTCGGCAAAAGTTTCACCGTCGAGAAGGACAAGGCTATCGCCTTCAACATGGATAGCTGATCGTAATGAGGGTATTTTTATATTGAGGCATGAGTCTAAGCCCGACTCGGCCGATACATTGAAATCGACAGTTCCTTGAAATGACCGTAGCATGGGGACAATGGTATCTAACGAAGGAATAAAATCGACAAGTTTCCCTATATTGATATTATGAAGTTTGAAATCGAATCCGGCATATCCTTGCTCTGGTTGTCGGGCTTGATAGATCAGCGTCGTGCGCATAGTCGCATCCATTCCTTCCATACTGAGCTCTTTGAGGTGAATGGCTTGATTGCGTATATCTATTGCACCGTGTACGTTTTTGAAAACCATTTTCCCGTAACGAACCCGATTCAAATTGGTTTGTAATTCAAAATCGATATTTCGAGGAATAACGAATAGTTTTAGGGCTGTCGACGTAGTGTCGGATTCAGTTTCGATTTGAGCAGTGTCTTTTGGAAAAGAGATAGACCGAATTAACTGGTTACAATTTAGATTCTTAGAGGAAAGTGTTAATGTGGCCCGTAGTTTTTTATTGTGACGCATAGCGCCGTATAAATCGTGAATCGCACCGGTCGCTGTTAAATCGGATTTTCCTATTTTCATGGTCGCGTTATGTAAAGTAATAGCTCGATTACCGACTGAAATTGCAGTCTTTTGCATTCGAATAGGTAAAGCCGATTGTGGGGTACGTACAAAAAGCCGATTAAAACCTACTATGCCTTTTGGAATCCACAAAGAGTCTTTTAATTGTTGTGCTGTTATTGTAATCCCGGCTTTGTCCATGCCCAATTTAGTATCTCCGAGACGGCAGAACAAGGTGTCGGCTTCTAATGCGAATCCTATTTCGGGTCGGGTAGGATTGTTTTCTGTCGGTTGTAATTTTATGGTTGCGGCAGTTTTTCCGCAAAATAAATTTGATGTATCCGGTAGGGAGGCTTTTAGTTTGTTTGCATTTAGTTTACACTCTACAAGAGCGATTCGTGTAGTATCTTGTGGGTTGGTCGTTTTTATTAAAGCCGATAGATTGTTTATCGATGAGTTTAATCGCGTTGAGTGAAAAGCCATATTCCCTATTTCGATATGGGCTCCTAATACATCGTTTCCCACGAAAGACAATGAGGCATCACTCGTGAATTCGAATTTCTTATTTTTATCTCGTAAAGCCAATTTGCTCATATTTATTTTTCCTTTGGCCCGAATTCGTCCTATGTCTTTCTTTTTGATAGATGACAAACGGCAACGCACATTCATGTCGGCATCTAATTTCCCTTCGATACTCACACCATCTTGTAAAGGAAATGTTTGTGTCAATGCCGTTAGGTCTATCGTAGATTGGGTACGAAACGAGATATCGGGATCGCCTAATAGATCATTTACTTTGGCGTCGGCCAAAATATCGGTATGAGCTCCTTTGAAGTGAAATATTTTAAGATCGAGATAAGATGGCGATTGCCGCATTAAGTCTATCTGTCCGAAAAAGTTGGCTTTAAGTTCATCTATTCCATAGGGCAATTGGGCATATTGGGCGGATGCATCGTTTATTTCTATTTTTAATGTAGCTAATGGCATTTTTCCTTTTCCATATAGACCTTTTAGATTGCCATTAACTGTAACGTCGCCTTTGGCCGAAACTTTTTCTTTTTTGAGAATACTTTCGGGAATCATGTGCAGGACTGTTTCCAACGAAGGTGCATGTAGCCCGTATTGCAGATCGATATCTAATGCTTGTGCGGTCGTGTCTTTGCAGATAGAGCCGTGTATGTCTAATTTTATACCGTTAATCTCCATCATAGCATCGTGCAAGGAAAGAGCCCGTTTCGAACGATTTAGCTCGATGTCGGTTTGTAGGTGGGTGGCGATACGATGAGCCAGTAATTCACCATTTTGCCAGAACAGAATGTTTTTGTTGTTGAAATCCAACGTTAACGTAGACTGTTCTTTCTTTAAATTTGCTTTTAATTTAAGATTTGCATCCCATAGATTGGCGAATACATTCGTTTCCCGATCGTCGAAAGTGACCGTGGTATGACGTAGCGAAACGTGCTTGATGTCTATTTCGTTAATAATTGGCGAAGTAGCGGTTGTTGTATCGGGTGTATTTGTCGTGTCGGCGATCAATATATTCCAGTTGGCGATTCCATCTTTTCCTTTAAAGGCGTATATGTTTGTGCTATCCAATGATAATCGGTTGATACTGATCTTTTTTTGTTGCAAATAATCGACGAGATTGATTACGGCAATGGCTTTTCGAAAAGTGGCTAATGTGTCGGTACGTTGCCATAAAGAATCACGGATAGCCTTTGATACCAATGTGCCATTTTCCAATTTTATTCCAAAACGGGGAAAAGTTGAAAAAAAGGTCAGCTCTACGCTATTCATATCGAGCTTGGCATTTATGTTTTGATTGGCTACGTTTAATACGATGGGGGTCAATTTTTCAGGCGTAAATATAAAATTTATGGAGAAAGCGATTACTGCCGAGAGAAAGACTATCAACGCTCCCAGTGTAATACCCGTAATCTTAAACAATTTTTTTGTTCGGTTTTTCATATTAACACTCTTTTAGTCATACAAAAATAACAAGAAAGTTGTGAAAGCAGTTTGTATTTGTATGAAGTAAATATTTTTTAATTGATGTCATACTCTTTTTACATAGCTGGTAGTCGTCATAGAATACACCGATAGATTGCTATTTGATTCGTAGTGACTCTGTTTAACAAAGAATATTTGCTTCTGAAATCCGTTTCTTCTATCTTTGTGAGGGAAGTTTTGAAAAATGATAAGGATAATATTATGTTGGCATATACATACGTTGAACCCGGTAAGTTTGAATTGCAAGAAAAGCTGAAACCCGGGTTGAAAGATTCGCGCGATGCGATTGTGAGGGTGACTCTTGGAAGTATTTGTACCAGCGATCTCCATATCAAACATGGTAGTGTGCCGCATGCCGTGCCGGGAGTAACGGTCGGGCACGAGATGGTGGGTGTCGTAGAAGATGTGGGAGAAGATGTTATAGGTATTAAGCCGGGAGATAGGGTTACTGTAAATGTCGAAACTTTTTGTGGCGAATGTTTCTTCTGTCGTCGTGGGTATGTCAATAATTGTATGGATCCCAATGGCGGTTGGGCTTTGGGGGGTCGTATCGATGGCGGTCAAGCCGAATATGTTCGAGTGCCTTATGCCGATCAAGGCTTGAATCGTATTCCGGATACGGTAAGCGACGAACAAGCTTTGTTTGTAGGCGATATTTTGGCAACCGGTTTTTGGTCCGTGCGTATTTCGGAAATTACATCGGAGGATACGATTCTGATTATTGGAGCCGGTCCTACCGGCATTTGTACCTTATTGTGCACTTTGTTAAAGAATCCCCGGCGTATTATTGTTTGTGAACAGTCCCCGGAAAGAATACAGTTTTTGCAAGAACATTATCCCGACATATTGGTAACTACTCCTGAACATTGCGAGGAGTTTGTTCGTAAAAATAGCGATCATGGCGGTGCTGATGTGGTTTTGGAAGTGGCGGGAAGCGAGGATACTTTCCGTTTGGCTTGGAAATGTGCTCGTCCCAATGCTATTGTAACGATCGTGGCACTTTACGATAAACCTCAAATTTTGCCCTTACCCGATATGTATGGAAAAAATCTTATCTTTAAAACCGGAGGGGTGGACGGTTGTGATTGTGCAGAGATACTTCGCTTGATAGAATCGGGTAGGATAGATACCACGCCACTCATTACTCACCGTTTTTCATTGAATGAAATTGAGAAAGCTTACCGTATCTTTGAAAATAGAGAGGACGGAGTTATCAAGGTTGCGATAAGAAGTGTTTGAAAATAAGATGAGTCTTTATATAAGTTTTTAAAAAATATTGTATTCTAAAATTATAGATTTGAATTACAAATACTTTATTCCCGACCGTGTTACGGGATTTTGCGTTCCTGTACCAACCGACAGGGAATCGATTTTATCTTTTGCCGAAATTAGTTCCATTTTATTTATCATGCTTGTTATGGATTGCTATTTGTTAATCTAACAACTTTTTGCGATAAGTTTTATTTACAACTCTATCTCTCATCAGTTTCATATCTGTAAAATTTCGACTAATGTTTTGAATAATTTCAAGATAATTGTCTGAACCATATTCTTTTATGTAGTAGAATGGCTTTATAGATATACAGTTCTTATGTTCAAATAATGTATTTAAGAGGGTCCTATCCGAATTACCACAAGAGTGGCCTATAATATAGACTTGATAAGGAGCTGAATTAATAAAAGCTAACATTTTACGATAATTATCGGTTTCGAGATATTTTGTGGATTTGTATTGCGTAAATGCTCATTGTTGTAAAGCTTTACAAGTTCACCATATCTATCATCTAGTTCATCACCGCAGCCAAAGATAATGTCGTCAGGTTTCTCTAAATCACCATGAATATGATTGATGGGAAACCAATACTCTTTTGTTTTGCCTTGAGGAATATATAAATCGGCAGTATGGGTATAATTAAAATTTAGTAGCAATAATCTATTGGGATATAGTAATGAGTCAGGAATGATATTTTTGTCGATCACACTTTCGATACCAAAGAACTTAATTTGTGTTCCATATTCTTTAGCAAAGTTTTCAAGAACTTGACTGTTTTTTTTTACGTCCATCTCTATCTTCCAATTGGTGATATATAGTTGCATACGATAGGCCTTGTACCCCTACATATTGTTCTGCTGTAAATTTCAATAAATATTCTCGGGTGCTGATTGCAATTTCATTCGTTTTTATTGGAGCAAAAATCTTATTTCTCAAACTTTGGTTGATTATCGCTTCATTAATTTTGGTACTAACGTACATATCGACACTGGAAAATCTTAGAAAGGGGGGCTGGTTCGGGGATTTCCTGACTCCAGCCCCCTTTCTATTTTTATCAACATAGGATATGGGTACAACATTTATAACGTATAAATACACTTTTCATTCAGTTATGAAGCAAAAATCATTAATGCTTTCGTCCGTAACTTTTTCCAAATCAGTCCAATTTATCCCGTTTTTGGAGGTCGCCACAAATTGATTGACAAACCAATATCTATTCAATGTTCCTGCGATGATATAATTCCCATTCTCATATTTGATTCTTGACGGGAGGAAGTTTGAGGGTAACGCACGGTGTTCCGTCCAATTCTCCCCGTCTGTAGAAGTCCAAATACGACCTCCACCACCTCCTGCTACAAATTGTTTCCTGTCAAATGTGATACACTGACAGGATATTTCTGTAAAAAGCCTTTTCCAGTTCAAACCGTCCGTTGATGTGAATACGTCTCCGTCATTTGCACAACTTGAGACCAACACGAATCGACCATTACCAAATGCTACATCGTAATAATCCACACGGGCATTGTCATAAGAAGGTTCAACCTGTTCTTTGTGCGTAAAATCCCTGTTCCATACATATATACAATAACTGTCACAAATTATCCATAAATTATTTCCAAATACCATACGCCCATTTCCAGAGTCCGTAACGGGTTCAGACCAATTTGCTCCGTCTTTTGAATATGAGATGTAATGCCCCGTTTGATTTTCACCTGAGATTAAAAACATTTCATTGGCATATTCAATGTTCAGCCAGTCAATTCTGTTATTCTTGTGAGTCTGTACAGGCTCGCTCCATGTCTCCCCGTCCAATGAGCTGGTAAAATATCCCCCATTACCGACTGCTATATATTGGGATTTTCCTTCCCTTATTTTGACTTTACTTTAATGAACGTATATATGAATACGGGGATAAAGTAAAGTTGATGATTTCATGGAAAGTTGCAGATTTCAAGGAAAAGTGTTTAGAGGTTAAGCATTCAGCAAACCCCGTATTGTGAGAGCTGCTAATGCCTGTAATTGTATTCCGAGTTATGAAAAAGTATTATAATAAGCACAATTATACCTTTAGCAGGGGTGAAGCACGGAGAAACGTATGCTTTAAATGGGCTTAAGCGTATATTTTGTAATCAGGGCAATAAAAAACTTACAGGAATCATCTACCATACAAAATATTTCCATACCTTTGCTTTAGGTGATTATAGTGATTGTTATTCGTAATTCTTTGTTATTTAAGCAAACGAAAGATACGACAATTTCGAATAATCCCCAATATTATAAACATTTACATTTGGTTGAACTTGCATTGTTTATATTTTTACAAGAGAATATAGACAAGTAAAAGAAGGATTACTTATGAGATTTCAAATAGAAAATATTGCAAAAGTGAAATCGGCAAAAGTGAAATTGAATGGACTGACAATAATTGCTGGTGAGAATGGATCAGGTAAAAGCACTGTGGGCAAGATGCTCTTTTCAGTAATCCAAGTACTAAAATCAACTCAAAGAAATAACGTACAGAAGCAGCATAATCTTTTGCAGAAACACATAGCAAAGTTAAATACACGTCTTAACAGTCGTTCGTTGCGCATGTCATCTCATTGGGAAAATATGCCCAGAGGCTATCAGCTGAGGTCACAGTTGTTAGAGGGAACTTTGAGTGTAGAGCAATTAAAGGAAATGATAGATATGCTACTGGCTGATATTCCGAATTTGTCTCCTCGAACTAAAGCTAATATAGAGACTGATATTAAAAATATAGAATTGTGTATTAATAACTCAAACAATCGTGCTGCGGTACAGGCTGCGTCTATTCAGGACATAATAGAGTCTGAATTTATGAATAAAGTATGTTCCGTAGGCCAAAAGAATGCGGAGGTAGCTTTGGATGTATCTGAAGATGATGGTGAAGTATATATTAGGTTTTCAATATCTGACGATAAGGTGCAAAAGGTAGAGACCAGAGGTGAAGAATTCCTTGAAGATGCCACATATGTTGAGTCTCCGCTTTATTTACACATGTTAGAAAGCCTGAACTGTTCAATACAATATGTCGAAGCAGAATCGCGTCCGTATTTCCGAGGTATGATACCTACTCATATTAAGGATTTTGTGGAAAAAATGGTTTTTGCAAAATATTCTTTCTCTTTGTTTGAGAATTATTCGACTATTTTGGAAGGAATAGAGAAACGTATTGATGGTGTATTTCATTTTGATAAAGATACCAATAAATTATACTATCGCAGTAAAGGAAATGAATATTCACCAATTAATACGGCTTCAGGAACAAAGACATTTGGAGTCTTGCAATTGTTGTTGCAAAGTAATGTTATAGGACCAAATCGTATTTTACTTTGGGATGAACCAGAGAATCATCTTCATCCAGAATGGCAGGTGGCTTTTGCGGATATAATTTTACAATTAGTAGAGCAAGGTATACCAATTGTGATAAGTACTCACAGTCCTTATTTTATTCAAGCAGTCAGATATTTTGCATCAAAATATGGAGTAGAAAATAGTGTGGATTATTACTTTACAGAAGAAGAGGAAAACGGACTTTCTACATTGCAGGAAGTAACTAATGACCTAAACAAGGTTTTTACAAAATTGTCCCGTCCGCTTGCAGAAGTTATGAACGTTGATAAAGTAAGAAAACATGATTGATGCACACGAAATCTACGAGTATATTAAGAAATATGCTTCGCTTGAGGACAATGTATTTTGTGATTTGCATAAGTGTGCTAGTCCTGACAAATGTGAACATAAGCAAAATCATTGTATGTTGAATTTTGACGAGGTCAAAGATGCATATTGCCGAAACAAAAGAATTACTCCTTGTAAATCAGCAGATGGACTTTCGTATAATAACAATGGAATTCTGTTTATTATAGAGATAAAGGGTTGGGAATTATATAATAAATACAGCAAGCCTAAGACTGAACAGGAAGTGGTAGATAAAGTCGGAGAATACGGGTTATCTGTAAAATTATCAGACTCTTTGATGATATGCAAAGATGTCTTGAGGAAACAGGGAGAGATAATCGTTCCTATAGTTTATTTAGTAGTGAGTGATATAAAAAATGAGGGTATTGAAAGCATTGCTAGTAATTTGTCACTTTTGGCAGAAACTTCTTCTAGTTTCTCTCATGTCTATGGAGATGAAATTAAATCGCAGCTTTCGAGTATATCTGATATAGATGTCGGATTTGTAGAGAATTGCCAGGGAATAGCCAATGAGTTATGTTCATGGACAAAAGCTAGACAAATTCAATTGGTATAATTAACAGGCGCTGTAAGATATTTTGTGAAATGTAAAATACGGAATTCGTAAATGAGTTCCGTATTTTTTATTTTATACCTTTACCGAATGAAGAAAATTACAAAGAAAAGAATCAAGTAGTGCTTGATAAAATATTAAGCAAGGAGTTCCTTAGCCAGTTAAAAACAGAATCCAGATATAAGGAAAACTTACAGCTGAACCCTGTTCCCATTTACACAAAATTTTGAACAATGTGTCTGAGATAGAAAATCTTTACCAGTTTTGTATCTCTGAAAGGACACGAACAGTAATGCCGCTAATGGTCGCATATTGCGGTTGCCGAACTATTCCTCTAGGATATTACTTTGGCTAAGTATTATCGCATAAAAAGATAATCTTAATTATTGTATATCATTGTCAGCACTAAGGATAGCGTTATGAGTTTTCACAGTAAAGGACATATCTTGTAAACCGAATATACGTTTGCACTTGCACTTTTGCACTATGCGTCCGCGTTTGCTTCATATAGGCTTTTCTCCTATAGAAATTTGCTGGTCCTCAAGAAAATCCGTAATTTTGCGCCGTCAATTGAATAAAAACATAAAGCTTACAATGCTGCAAAGAAGAATGAACAACTGGAACACCGTATTGGATCGAGGCATAAAATGCCTTGAGAGATTGTCGTGTGTCCATACTTCGGGCATTGGAGCATTCTATACTTTTGGAGATATTTTCCGACGAACGTCTGATAGACTATCGGGGATACGATGATGCTGGTATCCCGCTAAAACGATAAATGAAAACCGTCGGAGAGTCCTTACCAAACTTTTCGACGGTTTTTGTTTGATGCCTGTTGGTGACGTTCGCACGATGTGCTCTTCTCCGTCAATTCCGTCCACGGGCTGAGTTGTAACGTATTATTAACCGCGCAGTGATGCGCATGAATGAAAAGATTATGAATTATAAATTTGACGGAAGCAGGGTGTTCTTTACATCCGACACCCACTTCAACCACACCAATATCATCAGGTTCTGCAACAGGCCTTTCAAGGATGTATCGCACATGAATGAAACGATTATTTCCAACTGGAACCGCGTGGTCGGTCCGGAGGATATCGTGTTTCACTTGGGCGATTTCTGTCTGGGCGGTTCTGCCGAATGGGTAAACATACTGAACAGGCTGAATGGGAAAATATACCTTATTTCCGGCAACCACGACATCAAGAACCTGAGGCAGAATTACACGAAATACTTCGAGCAGATAGCGATGCAGATGTACATCGAGGTGGATAAACAGAAGATTTATCTGAATCACTATCCGTTCCTTTGCTATGGCGGCTCATACGATGACACCTGGCAGCTTTTCGGACACGTGCATACCCGAAGGAACAATACCGGAAAGGATGCTTCTCGGCTGAGTATGCTTCTTCCGACACAATATGATGTCGGAGTGGACAATAACGATTTCACACCGGTCTCTTTTGCACAGGTAAAGGCAATCATAGGGAAACAGATTGAACAATCAAAGAAAGGAGAACAGTAAGATGAAGATACAATACATGAGTGATCTGCACATGGAGTTCCAGGAGAACAGCAGATACTTGAAAAATAATGAATTGCCTATAACCAGATGGGATATGTTTTTGAAGATGAACACCTGATGAACGGATTTGATCCGGCCAGGTTTATTGAAATTTAATGGACATAAAGAAATGAACGAAAGAAAGATTATAGATAGAACGCTCCTTACCGATTTGGCGAAGGAGGTCGGTTTGAATGCCTCGCATTTGGAGGCGTTGGGCGAAAGCCGTCAATGGGAGATTGTCGTTGGTGGCGATATGCTTGAACAGCTGGTTGAGATTCAGCATCGGTTCGAGCAGTTGGCCGTAATGGGCGACGATGCGTACCGGGGATTCTATATCGAAGTGCCACGGCCTACACCGGAAGAGTGGGGGGATGCCGAGGAATTGATTGCTTCGGGGGAATATGACAGTCGGGAAGCGTTCCTTGCGGATTGGCTTGCATTCAACCCGATGGAAACCAAGTGGTTTCATATCGCTTCGAGTAGATATGGGGATTCCCGGTCAATCGGTGTTACGGACCGGAAGCGAACCCGCTTTATCATTACGAATGACTCCAAGTGTACAGATGTAGAACCAGATGATACGTAGTGCAGGGAGAACCTAACCCGCCTCTTTGATTATCTGGAACTGATGATTGATGCCATTGTCGCTAATCCCGACGGGTTCAACGATTACGTGGCGCACAACCTGCCGTACCAGCAGTGTATAGGACGGATTGCACAAAAGGAATTTAACCGCATTGTGCCAAATTTCAAAATTGAGGTGGAAGATAGGGAAATGGCCATCAAGGCATTGGAGGACTCGGTGCATGGGCTTTCTGCCCCTCTTTTGGAAACCATGACTATACGAAAGTATTGCACCTATTTCCGCATTGCCAACGAGGTGTATGAAAATTATCACCGGAAGCGGGGATTCAGGGGGCGCATCCATACAGATCCGCAGGATGTTCCTGAAGAACTGCGTGATGTGGTCTATTACAAGCGTAAGAAGTTCGTTGATGTGACGAAAATGTACGACATTGACAGTCAGGAGGATTTCATGCGGTTCGCAACTGACCACTATGGTGAACTGGGGCTTTCACGTCTGAATATCTTTGCCTCAAACTACCGGCAACAGGGATGGCAAATTGTTGTTTCCAACAGTTATTCTGCCAATGCTGGACTGGCAATTGAAGTAGCGACAGCCTTGTACAAGGCCGGGGCACCGCTGCTGATATATGACGCAGAGAAACTCCTGAGAATCCTGCTTGAAGAGGATTATGTGCGGCTTGTTCCCGATTCCTATCACAACTATATGGGTTATCAGGAAGAAGGCTCCGTCTACGAACTACCGTGGGAATACGAATGTTCGGACGATTCTAATTCAGTTCTGACCAAGGAACAATATCAGGCGATTGTTTCTATTGCCGAATGGCTGTCAGAGGAAATGGTGAAGATCTGCGCTTAATGTGGCCGTAGTTATGTGACTTGACTTATCTCTATTCAGGTTAGTATGGAGGTATGTCAAGTTTTTTATTAATTTTTAGTCGTTTGGCTAAAATATAGACCACATTCATAAGATGTAGAATATTGTACCAATATAAATGATGAAAAGGAGATTTTTTTAAAGATAGAAATTGGCAACTGGAAATATTCCGCTACCTTTGTAGGTAAGGCAATTAAATATCCCAATTATATATTTTAATGTACCAACCTTAATCAATAAATTTCGGGAGTTTTTTCTCCGAGTTTCCAAAGGCGACCTTTTCGGCCGCCATTTTTATGTTCCTATGTCAATTTCACGACAAATAAACTGATAATGTGGCTGCTTTTAGAGAACTCTTCGTATCTGCCCCCCCCAAAAAAAGGCGACAAATTCAAGCTGTATAGAAATAAAATATAGAAAAAATATCTATATTTGTTTCCTAATCAATTATTAAACACTTATGGCGGGTATATTGAATGAATATATAGATAAAAAGTGGAGTATTCTTGATCTCCAAAATGAGTTATTACGCCTTGTAAAAGAATATAATACATATACAAAGCGTTATTTATTCATCTATGCTGTAGATGTGAGTAAGGCAAAAATGGGGGTTAATGATATTGATCTTCAGCAAGATGATTTTTACAATATTCAAGACATACTTCGTGAATGTTCTGTAAAAGAAATAGATTTTTATATTGAAACACCCGGAGGAAGTGGTACAGCAGCAGAAGAAATTGCTAGATTTTTGAGAAAAAAATTTGAATCTGTCAATTTTGTTATTGCAGGAGAAGCAAAAAGTGCAGGTACAATATTAGCCCTTTCTGGTGATAATATTTATATGACAGAAACAGGAAGTTTAGGTCCTATTGATGCACAAGTTAAGATAGGGAGATCAATAGTATCTGCACATGATTATAAAGCTTGGATTGATGAGAAAAGAATAGAGGCATCTACAACAGGACGATTAAATCCGTTAGATGCTATTGTTATATCTCAAATTTCACCAGGAGAAATTTATGGCGTTGTTAATTCCTTAGAATATGCCAAAGATCTTGTAAAGAAATGGCTGTGTGAATATAAGTTCAAAACTTGGAATATAACAAAGACACGCAAAGTCAGAGTTACACCCGAGATGAAACAAGAGCGCGCATCCTATGTGGCAGATTTGTTGTGTAATCATATGGAGTGGCGTACTCATGGCAGATCTCTAAAAATTGATGATTTACAAGAACTGATAGTTATTGAGAAAATAGATGATGATAAAAAGTTAGCAGATATTGTTTATAGAATTAAAACAGTACTTAAACTAATTATGAGCGGTTCGACTACTTATAAAATATTTAGAACCGCAGATACGTTTTTAGCAAAAACTGCAACAATTGCGCCTAATAATGGCATGCCTATACCTATTCCAATTCACGAGAAACAAAAACAACAAGAAATACAAACGGTTCAATTAAATATTATTTGCCCAAAATGCAAGAAGCCGCATCAAGTAAATGGCTTTCTTGATTTAGATAGTAAAAAAATCAAAGAGTTAAAATTACCCATTAATCCTAATATTGGAGATAATGATATTCTAACTTGTGATAATTGTAAGTTCGAATTGGACTTAAAGCCTATTAAAAATGAAATAGAGACCAAAGAGCATAAAAAGGTATTCTTTAAATAATTTTCTTATGGAGACACAACAGATTAATGTAACTTTTGACGACAATACATTGGCGCCAATTTTAACATTTATAGAAGAAACACGAAATGGTAATTTTACAAACGGATATTTTGTTCCTCAATATCCTCAAAGTAGAGACGATATGAATACTTTTAGTATAGAAGGCGATTCGCAGTGTTTAATCTATGGTATTTCATATTGATTTTCAGTTTTAGTGCTTTCTTAATGGTTCAATGGCGCCCCATGCGGTCGCCATTTTTTATGTCTCTATTCCAATCTTCCTTGAAAATAATTTGACAGAGTTGTCGAATTTAACTCATTGAATAGTAATACTGTATAAAAATTGATTATATTTATATATGCAAATACCTCAATCTTACATATTGACGACCAAATACCTAAACCGAGTGTTTGACAAGACTGTAGCGACCTATAAATATTATTGGTTCCTCGGTATTCTTGACTTGTGTGTAAAACAAGGGAAAACAAGGATGAATGTATGGGAGATTATGGTTACAATGGTGGCAAATGCCTGGTATCCGGTGAATTATTTTCGTCTCTCGTTCGGGAAGTCAGAATCTCTGTATGAGGCGATATTGTCGCTGCAAAAAGAGTACAATATCCCCATCAATATTAGTGTTCGCGATTTGACTAATTTGTTGAAAGAGCTTATTCAGCGACCAGATGTCCGAAAACGGTTAAACTTTCTGCAAATGAATGTTCCGTTCCGTTTTTTGCGTCCGTGGATCGACACGTCCGATGATCGTCAAAGGTTATCCGCTCTCAAACATTCGAGAACGGATGCCTCTATAAACTGGAGAAAGAGCACGGAACATTATGGGTAGAATTGAATCCAGCATGGTTAGACTATTTGAGAGAAAATTATGATATTCTGAGTGCTTTTGCATATTGGGGATTAACCGGCTTTTTACAGGTGAGGAACCCGAATGTCCCGAATATCCCCAATAAGTTGGTAAAGAGAGAAGAACGGAACTCCTTATCCGCTCAGCATAAGTTTTGGAATATCGCCATGAGTCATGGACTGGAAGTCCGATGCTTGTATACCGGGGCCCTGTTGGAAGAACGCGCATATGAATTGGACCATTTTATCCCGTGGAGTTTTGTCTCTCACGATTTACTTTGGAACCTGATGCCGGCCGATCCGAGTATCAATAGCTCCAAAAGTAATCGTTTGCCCGATTTGAATTTGTATCTTCCGAAATTGGCAGAGGCTCATCAAGCAGCTTTACGTATCAATCTGAAGATCGGGAAGCAGGACAAATTATTGGAAGATTATCTTTCTATGGGTCATACTCCTCAAGAAATTGCCGATATGGATCGGGAACATCTGATGGATTGTTTCTTTCAGACATTTACGCCGATGCACCAGATTGCGTTGAATATGGGATTTGAAATTTGGAAAGGTTAAAACGATGGATCCTGTAAAGATAAATCATCCCTATCTAACGGCTATCAAGAGGACCCGGTTGTCGGCTCCGGCTCGTTATCTGCTTCAGCATGGTTTGTTGAAGGGGCGAATCCTCGATTTCGGATGTGGTCTTGGTTTTGATGCGGATGAATTGGAACGGCAGGGGTTCGATATTACAGGGTACGATTGTTATTATCGTCCGGAATCCCCCGCTGGTAAATTCGACACAATTATGTGCATTTATGTCTTAAATGTGCTGGAACCTTATGCACAGGCCGAGGTGATTATGGATATCGACCATTTGTTGGCTCCGCATGGAACAGCCTATTTTGCGGTCCGTCGAGACGTGTCGAAAGAAGGATTCCGTTTCCATCCCATCTATCGAAAATACACCTATCAATGTAATGTCCGATTGCCTTATCCAAGTCTGGTTTGTAATTCAGGGTTTGAGTTATATCAGTATCAGCGATGAAACAGATAGCTTATTGTAGCCTCATGAATTGTGCCTGTTATAAATGTAGGTTCAAACTTAGCTTGTCTCTGTATCCGTTTGCGTAGACGAATTCTTTGGTTCTCGGCGTAAAATGGGGATTATAGGCATGTATGATTCGATGGTGATTTGGACATAGAATAACAATGTTGCTAAAATTATTGTTTAGAGAGGTACTAAAAGGATCTATGTGATGTGCGTCAATCACATGGTATTGTCCTCCATAGGGTAAAGTAATGAGTTGGCCACATATCTGACAGCGATACCCATACAGCTTCTTGAGATTCAGGCAGACATTTTTATCTATTCTTCTGATTCTTGCTAAATGTGGCCTCTCGATAATTTGGGCTGTTTCATCATTCAATAATAAACTTTCAAGCAGCGACTCTTCTATGGGGTGAGCTATAAGCTCTTGTTTCGCTTGGTTTATTTCCTGAGCGGGGATCGGGACTGCCTCCCAGATGTCTTTATTCGCAGTCGCATAGAACACGATAGAACCTCGTAGGTCGTCTGGAATTCGAATGTTGTGTGTTTTGATCCCTTGTTGAGTAAGTTCTTTTCTTAGAGTTTGCTGCTGTTCAAGGTATTGTGTTAATTCCGGGAAAGCAAGACGCAACGCCTTGGCAAAAGGGTGATTGGGGCTATACCTCACCTGATACATCTCAGGATGGTTGGGATATCGTTCTCTATTGAAATTTTGATTGATAACATCTATATCTGTGAAGAGCTGATTATCCCATATTATAGATATTTTTCGAGTTTCACCAATAGCCAGTTTCCCGAAAAACTCAATAAACTGGTTGAGTAATGCCGTGCGGATTGTAAAGCCTTGATACAAAAGGCTTTTATCTATATCTTTTAGGTAAATGAGCTCCATTTTGACTTTGAATGATTTTCTCACAGAAGTATTAACAATTAACAATAATCTTCCAGAACATCTCCTCCTGTCCATTCTTTGCCAAGGGATAGCGAGTAGTATTTTTCAGCACCTTCATCAGTGAAGAATGTGCGGATACTTTCGTGTATGTAAAATCCATCTTCGTATCTGATTTCTGTGAGGGCAAAATTGGTAACTCCGCCGCTAGTGGTAGTAAGCACTGCTATATGTGTTTTGTCTAAAGAAAGTTCTGCTTTAATGACTTCTGAATGATAGTATTGATTTTGACAAAATACTGCTGTCGGATTTAAATTTGCTATGTAGTCTTGTAATGGTGTTTCTGTATGAGTGTTGGGACACAATGGAAACTCTGTTGGGACCTTCCAATGTACTTGTTTTGCTCCAGGTGTTAGAGAGTCTTTGAGTGAGAGTTGTTCTTCGTAGTGTCTGGCAGTTTCAGCTTCGATTTCAGCCCGTTGCTGAGCATATGATTTATGTGTTTCTTTTAAATCCCAAGCTAGATTCCAAGATGATCCGAGTCCGCTGTCTGGGCTGTCTTGGTAGATCCATTCTCCGATTCCTTTGCTTTCATTTGATGATTTTGGGGTAGTGTTATCTTCCTTTGCCCATCTTTCAAGATTTTTAAGGCATTTTGCTGCTTCTCCCTTTGATACAGTACGCATCCAACTGGTATTGGGATCTGATGCAGATTCACGCAGAATGGAGGGATCCTCTAAAAAAGCCTCGATTGAACCACATAAATATTTGATTTTGTTTCTGGTTATGGGGTTGTTGAGAGCATTCTCCAACCGAGTAACCCATGCAAGATTTTCGGGGCGATTGTTACATCTGTTCGTATCTTTGTGATCGATGACCATATGTGGATCATCAGGCGTTCCATGAAACGCTGTTACGACGATTTGATGAACGCGAACTCCACCATAGAGCATATAACCTGTTTTATTGTCTTTGGACCCAAAGGTCCATATACAGTCCAGTTTGGATGGACGGCAATCTTTTTTGGGATGCCGGTATATTGCACCGTTATCTCGAACGGAATAATGGCGTTCTTTGAAATCGCATTCTCGAATCTCGCTGTATTGAGATAATAATTCTTGAGGTGAGGCTTCCATAAATGGTCATTTGTGAGTACCCTATCTAATAAAGACACATGATTAATTATTCGATTATATCTCCTCCAAACCAATTGACTTGAGGTATTCGTAGGTGCCGTTATAAAACTCAGGAAGTCGAGTTGCGTCTTCCGGGAAACCGCCGACAGTTTTGTTGGGGTTGCCTTCTGGAACGCAAATCACCATGCCGATACGGGCGCGTGTCAGGAGGACGCGGTAAGCATTCAACATGTATTTCCTTCGCTCAATACTGCTTTCGGTGTGGCCCGTCTCTTCGCGCCAGGCCGTCCGGCCGTTGAAGTTATAATATCGCCACTGCCCGTTTTCGTATCTCAGGTCAGCATCCCAAAGAACGCAGGTATAATCCAGCTCGAGACCCTGAACCTGGATTTCAGTTGCGGCGTCTTCAAGGTAGTTGGATGAACGAATATCGTTTTTATCCTCCAGGAACCAGTGTACGGCATTTTCGTCGCCTTGATCCAGAATATCGACAGCCAATGGTTTGAACCGAGCCGCAGCCTTGCTGACCAGCACACCTGATCGTTGCGAACCTCGGGTGTTCTTGCGCAGCCATGCCCTTGCTTTGGCCATATCTCTTGTCAGCACGATCGGATAACGCTCTTTTATCGTGTTGTACCAAGTGGCGGCATCCGGATTAAACGAGAGTAAAGAGTGTACGAAGGCAGAGAGGTTCTCGGCTCTAAATGAACGCAGACTAACTCCCAGATGAAGTTCCGGAGAGAACGTGACTTTGTCATTATCGGCCAATAGTTCATTGACCCGACCTTCGGCATATTCCTCTTCGGTCAGTTTGTCAGAGATATAGATTCGCCAGTGCGTGAATTTCTCGTTGAGCGCCTTGATCCACTCCGATATACCGGCTTCTCCGGTGTTGATCTCCTGCCCGCCACCGACCAGACATACGATCGTTGCCCAGTCCTCCCGCTGATCCAAAGACCAAATTAGAAACGCCGCTTCTGAGTAGGGGAAGTTCGGCACCTTGAGTTTGTTCCCATACGTGCCGCCTCGTTTGAGGTAGTCTGCGAGCCTTTTATGTGTCCATGAACGCTGGGCTTCGTCAAAGATGGCCACATGCTCCACTTCTCCGTAACCGGATTTTGCCAGCTTCATCGCTTTCTGCGGGTCAATCTCGAGGACTCCGTTCTCAACGGGATTCTTGATCTTGGCCAGCATGTTGTCGCGGTAGCGGTGAATCATCTGTATGAACTTGCCGACCTCCCTCCGAGAGTCCGACATATTCTTTTTTTCGCCCCGAGTTTTGCATTTCTTATGATTGTCAATGGCCAAAGCCTCGGTAAGCACCGCGACCAGTGGCCCGTTGCCGGATAAGTAGACTGCACCCTCGTCCTCGACCAATTTATCGCCATTCTGATAGGACTGTTTGACGGCAACGTTCAATCCGAACAGCGTCTTTCCCGCTCCGGGTACGCCGGTTACAAAGCAGATGCTCTTCTCTCCTTTCTCACGACTGGTCTTGATCACATCGAGGAGATACGCAATGGTGCGGTCAGTCGATACCTTGTCAGCCTCGTGGCGGGTAATGTCCTCTACCGAGTGATTTTCATAGAGCCTCTTGGCCGCCTCGATGATGGTCGGGGTGGGTGAATAAGGGCTAATAACCCAGTCGGCTCCCAGACTGGGATCCGGGGCTGTAGCTCCGGCATGAACCAAAACATCCGCAATGAGTTTTTGCAATCCATTGGCTCCAGTCACCAATGGGTTGTATATGGAATCATTGTATACCGAGGGAATAAACTCGCTTGAACTTGTTCGGAATCGAGTAGGCACGAGAATCGGGACAATGATCCTGTTTTGGCTCAGCAAATGAAAGTTTTTCAGGTCAAGGGCATAATCCAGGACCTGCTCTATATTGGATTGAAGCATGTCCCGCTCTCCGACCTTAAACTCGAGGCAGAAGATCAATCCACGGAGCAGCAGAACGACATCGATACGTTTCCCCAGTCGCGGAATGTCGTACTCGAAAATCACTTGTCCATCTTCATCCATCCATGGCTGCAGAACCTCCTGCATGATGTGAATCTCGTTGGCCCATGCTTCATTGGTTGTGGTAAGTGCAGCTCCGTGGTAATTGTTCACGAAACGTCCTAACAGCGCCTCGGGGGACAACTGCAGGAACTCGCGGATTGTGGAATTATATACGTGCCATATCTGTGTGTTAATAATCAAAGTGCTGATGATGCCGTATCGCAATAGGATAGACGGCATTCACCATATTGATTTGCTGAAATGTACAAAGTTAAGATAATTGCAACAAATAAGCTGTATTTTTGCTGTGGAATATACGATCGATATACGTGAGAGACGCAAAACATGAGACAGAATTTTATAAATTCTCAGATAAAGAATGAAGATTGTGTAGTAGATTCTATGGTGATTATGGAACTAACTGAATTAAAGCATTTAGATAATATTGATTTGTTAAAGTATCTGGCATACCTCCAGATATGCCAAGAGAATTCGTCTCATTTATATACCTTGCAGGAATTGCAAAATTGTATTCTGCGAGGAGAGAATATTACATCAGATGAAAACTTGTGGAAGAAGCTAGGAAATACTCAAACAGGACTGTTCGTAGAGAATTATATATGCTGTGGCACGGATCAGTTCCGAGCCTTTGTAGCTGATGCCACAGAGAGACCGTGGCAATTATGTGTTCTTGTCAAATCATTGCTTAATTATAAGAAATTATCACATAAGGATCTTTATACTGTCACCTTCTTCTTGTTTTTATCAGACAAATTAGCAACAAGGTTAGGTTTGGATTATTATGTGCTAGGAAACTATGGTTGTTCAAATGAAATCCAAATTCTTGATATTGATAAAAAGAAACAGTCCTACCTTGAATTTACTGAAGCAGATTTTCTACGATTAGCAAATGGACGTATAGAAACTTTTGACTTTATAAATGAATATTGTTGTGAGAAAGGAGGTAACGTCGGTCTGAGACCTTTCTTGAAGACAGAAAAAGGTTATTTATTGCTAAGCCCCAATGCTCTTATTAACGCTGCATGGCGTGAATTACTTAAGGTGATGAAGGTGCAAATTGCAGATGATGAGATCTATGAAATATATCACGCATCTTTAGCTGCAGAGATTCATAATACTCTGGCGGAGAAACTGCCTTCCATAAAAGAATTAATGAGACGAGGAGATAATGCATATACTGCTGTATTTATCATGCATAATCATCGATATATAGCTGTCTCTGTTGCCACAAAAAAAACAAAAGTTGTTGATGTCGATAGTGTAAATCCGCCAGAAAATATAGATTATTTGGATATTTCCTCGCATTTGAAGTTAATGGACAAGGAAATAAAAACCTTCGACAAAGATGCATGTGTGGCTCATGTGGTTATTCCTATAACCATGCAAAATGAAATAGTTTTTGCAATGCTAAATTATGAAACTCCGGCGATGATGATACAATGGGAACCACTGAAAGCATTATTGAAAAAAGATGATGATAATTACATGTGGTTATATTACTATGCTCTTGATCGGAGTAATACACATGTAACTTTTTCTCTAGATGCTAAAGAGGAAGATATCATCGCGTTATATCTGAAATATAAAAAATCTTTTTATTTTGGTGATAAGGTAACAGCTAGGCAGATGGTTTATCTAGAGCCTGGTTATGCACTTCCATTGCTATTTGAAATAAAACATCAGGCTAATATACATATTGTTTTTGATCGTCACAACGCTCTGGTTGTAGAAAGAGAGCAAGACTGTCCTGATAGTTTACCTTTGTATGAATCGAGAGGTGGTGATTTTGATATGATAGTTGGCGAATTTATGATTTGCAATATATTCATTGAGTTACCAAAGGATACAAAGGAAAGATATCCGGACTTACATGCTGTTGGACGGTCCATCTTACTTTGGTATTATGCTATGGAAAACAGTATTGGTAGACCTATACTTATGCATAATCTAAACCTCTCAATAGAAAGTAATGAGTCTATAAAACAGGGGTTCCTACTTGAGAATAGAGATTATTTCACAATTATAAAAGTGAGTCCAAATGTACTTGGAGATAAAAATGGGCACGACTTGGAGCAAAGTTTATTGACTGCAGTAATTCGAAATGCGGATAAAGTTGGGCATGTATTATACAGAGATTATGAAACTTTAATTTCTGATATGTTTAAGAAATGTCAGGGTGGGTTAATTCATAGAATGTCCGATCAAGACTTATTATGTGATACCACTATAGGGGAACGAAGTTATTATGTAGTTGATAGTAGAAGAAAGAATCTAGTAATTATAGAATTGGCCGAGAAGTTCAATCATTATACTGAGGGCCCTCTAACTTTAGATGAATCAAAGAAGCTTGTCGATTCGATAATTCATTATCTGAACAACAGAATAACGACGATACTTGAACGGTATGATTTAGAAAAACTTTTAACATCACTAGCAATCCTTCGAGATGGACTCATCTTCTGGGGAAGAACTATACGTGAGCGGTATAATTCCATGATTTCATTTTACCGCTTCCTAGGAACAGATGATCCAGTTCAGGAGAAAAGAATACATGAATTTGTGGAAACAGATTTATGCACTCGGTGTCTTATTGAATATGCTTTGATAAAATGTTCCAGGCACGGGAAACAAGATATAATCGACGATATTGATTCTATAGAAGAGATGTTTGCCTTGATGAGTGAATTAGTAAATTTTGGGTATTTGTCTGATTATTATAAGTCAAGTTCATTCAATAATGTGATTGAAGTTTTACCCAATGGCCGTTTTGCCTATCCTCAAGATGAAAACATTGGACTAAGTAAATACGCAAAGCAAGTTACTTTGGATCGACTGGAACATCCTGCAATTTATGATAAGCTTAAGAGCTTGACAAAAGATTTAGATTACCAAGAATATGAAAAAATCTTTCAAAATGTTTTTATGTCAGAATTTGGAATTGAATTTAACCAATTCACAGATATAACAACAGCAATTATTCAGCAGATACAGGATAGTAAACGAGGCATGTTGATAGAAGAAATTGGCTCCTTTAGAAAAAGAATTTCGTCGGCAGCGAAAGTGAATGAAGATGTTGTTAATGGCTATATTTGTGCATTCTCAATTAATTCAATTTATCATGATTTGGGTTCCTTTCCAATGTTTAAAGAGCATGACACATTCCCAAGTCGATATAAAAGGAAGTTGGGGTTAATGTATCGTCCAATATGTGTTTTTCATAGTAATGGAGAAGATAAGATCACTTTTTCGTATCGTGGATTCATTCAATCTCAATATAATCTGCTTGACAATATTCGCAATAGTAACTACTCTAGTTTATCTACAGTGATGGGACAATATATTGGCAAACTTAATCAAACTAGAGGAAAGAACTTTGAAACAGGAGTGTACGAGTTATATAAACAAATGCCCAGTCTAATAATGTGTCATCGTTCTGCACAGATTGGACCCAAGGAAAGATTACAGAATAAGAGTGGCGCTCTTGGCGATATAGATATTATGCTCATAGATAATAAAAAGAAAAAGATATTATTAGTTGAGGCTAAGAATTACAATGAGTGTAAAACACCATATGAAGCTGTAGTTTACGAGAAAAAGATGTTGGATGATATGAAAATGGTTGTCAAACGCGACAAATGGGCAAAAGGAAATAAACAACTGTTTGAGAGCTATGCAAGATCGGAAACATTTGATTATCAAGTTGCCTCAATTATGCTGACTTTTAATCTTTGTCCAGTAAAATTTTTTTGCGACAATTATAAAACACCACTACCAATAGTATGGATACGTGATGTGATTGAGGATCCAATGTCAATTTTTGATTTTGGTAATTATTCTTAATATTTAGAACCATTTTAGATATCAAATATTTATTAAACAGTATAGCTAATAAAGGTTGATAGATGGGTGGACTCTAATTAGCATCATTTAGATTGTTCCCAATTATTTTCATCCAGTCTAATCCTGTTTCAAAGAGTGTGTCAGGGGAAGGAGAAAATAAAATTACCAGATTTATAAAATAAACACATAGCGAAAAAGTAAATTTGGGTAAAACGTAGCGAATTAGC
>OGGB01000090.1_pt1 | contig 74299 bp, 61 predicted proteins | sample 1571111 | NCBI WGS metagenome assembly OGGB01 (sample SAMEA2582067, study PRJEB24529) | metagenome | biome: Human gut stool | place: China | collected 2011
CATTTCTGTAGAAAAATAGGAAGGTGACGCCGCACTCGATGAGTGCTAGGAAGCTTATCTTTTTTCCTAAGAAATGAGGCCAAAATTCAGTTCATCAGGATACAAAGGGCGTGAAGAATCCCGTATGAAAATAGGAGATTGACGCAGTGTGCCACGCACACCAGGAAATCTATCTTTTTCACTAGGGATTTAGCCCGTGTTCAACTATCAAGATACTAAGGCCACAAAAAGCAAAGTAAAAATAGGAAACTGGCGAAGTCTTCGATGAAGACAAGACAGTTTATCTTTTTTACACAGCTTTTCGGCCGGGTTCAATTACTCAAGATGTTTTGGACGGTTCGGCTTGCCGAACATTTCTGTAGAAAAATAGGAAGGTGACGCCGCACTCGATGAGTGCTAGGAAGCTGATCTTTTTTCCTAAGAAATGAGGCCAAAATTCAATTCTCAAGATACCAAGATCGCCCAACTCAACGAGATAGGAATTTCAAGAGCCCATCTATTTGTTATATCCTCATCTTTGTATCCAAGCACGTATACCTTTTATTTTAACATATTCAAGCCCAAAAGAAAAAGGCTTTGAGGGCCTTTTTCTGTGAATCTTCCGCAAGTTCTATATAAAAATTTTAGAGCTAGATATAGCTTTTGATTATTTTTACGATTTCACGAATTCAGTGCTGTCGACATAAAAGCGTGTTTTGTGGGTTCCACCCTTGTAGTTCTTGTTGTTGCGTTTCAAGACAAAACGTCTGTATGGGTCGGAAGTTCCTTGGATAGTCGTTGTCACTTCAACTGAATCTTCATTGACCACCCATTCATCCGGTGAAGGGATTTCCATCGGTGGCATCGCTCCGCCACGACCACCAGCTACAATTTCGTAGAAGGCCTTGTCTTTTGTCGAATAGATCCAGCCGTCCTTCTTTTCGTTTGTCAGTTGGATCAGCTGGTCTTGTGACAGACTACGGATAGAGTCCGATGTCTCTTCTGCATTCAATTTATCAATGACATCTTGCAAATTATAAGTTCCCGGCGTGTAGGTATTGTAGTAATCAATGAACATGTCTTGCGAGTAGCCTTCAACTGCACTGTGATTATTGTTCAACTCCAGCAAACGAGTCGGTTGCACCTGAAGTGAATAAGTCAAAGACGCACTGTTTTCAATAATCGAATAGATATCCGCTTGGTCTGCTTTTGATAAGGTCCCAATGGCTTCTTTGTCATGTTCATCTGACTTAGCTTCTTCTGTTTGCTCTTTTTCTTGGGCCTTGTCAGATGATTTTTTTACCGATGAAGCCCCTACCGGACTGTGCTTACGCTCATAGCGTTTTGGGGCGCAAGCTGCTAGGGAAAGCAAGAGGGCTGTAGCCAGCAAATATGTTCCAATTTTTTTCAAGTTTGTCTCCTTATTTTTTAGTTCACACGGTAGTACAAATCGTTCCCATTCGTAGCATCACTCTTACTCCAGTAAATGGATTCACTGCCACCTTCTCTTGAAGGAATGAAAAGAATAGGCGTTTCATTCGTTGCCCCAGGCATCCGACTAACTCCGTGTAAATTGCCTTCCTTGAAGTAAAAACCAGAAAATTGAACACCATTGACAGCACTACCATTGACCTTCACAATTCCTTGCGCATCAAACTCAATGCTCGTACCGTACTTATTTTTCCAAACTCCCGCTACACTTGAGAAATTTCCAGCTTTGATTTCATCTAGATTCATCTCAGTGCTTGTTTTGGCAGGGGCAGGAGCTGATTCGGCATTTCCATCCACTCGCGTTGTATAGTCAAGGGCAATCCAGCCTTGTCCAGATTCCAATTTGCCCCAAGTATGGCCATCCGCCTCTACAGTTTCTGTAATGGTGTGGGTTCCTTTTGCGATCATTCCTGCAGATGGAGCTGAGGTTGAGGGCTCTTTTCGAATACGGAGATCCGACACACTGACTTGCACTTGGAAGCTTTCCGATTTTTTCTCTTCGGCTTTAGCTGTTGATTTGGAATCCCCTGAACCGTCAAAAGTTTTCCAGTCCAGCTTACTGAGGTCCAACTGCTTGGCTGAAATCCCAAGAGCCTTCTCTGCTGTTTGGTCCCCACCAATTTGAATGGTTGCTTTCTTTTCTTCCTTGGCTTCCCCTTTTCCTAGCGAATAAAGGGTCAATTCCCGGTCTGGGCTCACAGATTGCCAAGTGGCGTAGACAATTTGCCCATTATCAAAAAGGTCTAGGCTGGAGCGATAGCCACCAACCGCAGCTGTATAAGCTGTATGGAGCAATTCGGCTTCTTGACCCTTGAGGTAATAGATGGCAGAAACATATTGTTTGTTTCCAGTGTATTGATTGGACACCAAGAGCTCATCCACACCATCTTTGTTCAAGTCTGTAAAAGCGTATTGGAAGGTTACCGGAGTTCCTAAGCGCTCCAAAGCATCTAGATAGATGCTTTCTTCTGAGCCAGATTTTATCTTACCTAATTCCGCAAACAGGCCTGACTTATCGCCATTTTTAAGAGCTGTATCATACTTAGCATACCGCTCCAAAACCTCTTGATAATACTTTTGACCCGTATCCTTCTTTTCTTTTTTAACCGATGATGACGTTGCTGTCTTTGGTTTACTTTGGCGTTCATAGCGTTTGGGCGTACAAGCCACCAGAGCTAGAACGGACGCACCCGCCAGTAGTGAAATCATAACCTTTTTCATAAAAACCTCCTCATTTCTATCCTAGTATATCAAAAATGGTCAATTTTTCCAGCTCTTTCAAGATTTTCAAACAAGCATTTTCCCCTCTCCCTCTATGTTTCTGTCCTATTTTCTGCTATACTTAAGGAAGAATACCGATCAAAAGGAGAACACTATGGAATTAAAAAAACGTTCTGAATTTCCTGAAAACGAACTCTGGGACCTCACAGCCCTCTACCAAGACCAGGAAGACTTCTTGCGCGCCATTGAAAAGACTCGCGAGGAAATCAATGAATTTGTCCGTAACTACAAGGGCAAGCTCCACACTTTTGAAGACTTTGAAGCTGCCTTTGCGGTCTTTGAACAAATTCAGATCCAACTCAGCCACATTGGCAACTACAGCTTTATGCCACAAACCACTGACTTTGGCGACGAAGCTTTTGCGGAAATTGCTCAAGCGGGAATGGATTTCGAAACTTGGGCCAGCGTCGAACTTTCCTTCTTTGATGATGCTTTGGTAGAAGCAGATGAAGAAGTACTCGAACGCCTAGGGCAACTCCCTCACCTCACTTTTGCTATTCGTCAGGCTAAAATCAAAAAAGCTCACTACTTGGGAGCTGATGTTGAAAAGACCTTGACCAACCTGGGTGAAGTCTTCTACGGACCACAAGACATCTATACCAAGATGCGGGCAGGTGACTTTGAAATGGCTGATTTTGAAGTGGATGGAAAAGTCTACAAAAATAGTTTTGTTACTTATGAAAACTTCTACCAAAACCATGAGAATGCGGAAGTCCGTGAAAAAGCCTTTCGTTCTTTCTCAGAAGGTCTCCGCAAGCATCAAAACACGGCTGCTGCTACCTATCTAGCTCAAGTTAAGTCTGAAAAACTGATCGCAGATATGCGGGGCTACGATTCTGTCTTTGACTATCTCTTGGCTGAGCAGGAAGTGGATCGTGCCATGTTTGACCGTCAGATTGACCTGATCATGAAGGATTTCGCTCCAGTCGCTCAAAAATTCCTCAAACACGTGGCCAAGGTCAACGGTCTTGAGAAAATGACCTTTGCTGATTGGAAGTTGGACTTGGACAGTGCGCTCAACCCTGATGTGACCATTGATGACGCTTATGACTTGGTCATGAAATCTGTAGCACCTCTTGGAGAAGAATATTCTCGCGAAATTGCCCGCTACCAAACCGAACGCTGGGTCGATTTCGCAGCCAATGAAGGCAAGGATTCCGGTGGTTATGCGGCCGATCCATACCGCGTCCATCCTTATGTCCTTATGAGCTGGACAGGACGGATGAGTGATGTCTACACCCTGATCCACGAGATCGGACACTCTGGTCAATTCATCTTCTCAGACAACAACCAAAGCTACTTCAACGCCCACATGTCGACCTACTATGTGGAAGCTCCTTCTACCTTTAACGAGCTCCTCCTCAGCGACTATTTGGAACACCAGTTTGACGATCCTCGTCAAAAACGCTTTGCCTTGGCTCACCGTTTGACAGATACCTACTTCCACAACTTCATCACCCACTTGTTGGAAGCAGCCTTCCAACGCAAGGTCTACACCCTGATTGAAGAAGGTGGAACCTTCGGCGCTAGCAAACTCAATAGCATCATGAAGGAAGTCTTGACAGAGTTCTGGGGAGATGCCGTTGAAATCGATGACGATGCAGCCTTGACCTGGATGCGCCAAAGCCACTACTACATGGGGCTTTACAGCTATACCTACTCAGCTGGCTTGGTTATCTCAACAGCGGGATACTTGCATTTGAAAAACTCCGAAAATGGAGCGAAAGATTGGCTAGACCTCCTCAAATCAGGTGGTAGCAAGACCCCACTTGAGTCAGCCATGATCATCGGAGCAGATATCTCGACTGACAAACCACTCCGCGACACCATCCAATTCCTTTCAGACACTGTCGATCAAATTATTGCCTACAGTGCAGAATTGGGAGAATAAAAACAATTTTCAGACTTAGTTTAATCTAAGTCTGATTTTTTATTAAAATGTTACCAGTTAGTGATTGAAAGCGCTCTTATATTGTGGTATGATTATTGTGAAAAATATTACTAAATATGGAGAATAAAATGAAAAAGTTTGTCGATTATATCATGGCCCAACCAGTATGGAAAGTCGTTCTTTATGGTCTCGGAATCCTCTTTATGATTTTTAATCCCAAGATCATTCTTCCTATCCTATTTTTTGGTGGTATAGGATTTGCCTGGTATTTTGCCAAAAAGAAACCCAACGCTACTAAAAGAAATATTGCTGCTATTGCTTCAGTTCTTGCAGTCGGAGGTGCATACTTAATCAACCCTAATATTGCTTCCACTAAGCAAGAAGAACAGGCTCAAGCCACTCATTTCGCATCCACTCCTTCTAAAAATGATGAAAGTGCGAAAAAAGAGGCTGAGGCAAAACGTGAAAAAGAAGCAAAAGAAAAAGCTGAGAAAGAGAAAGCAGAGAAAGCTGAAAAAGAGAAAAAGGCAAAAGAAGAACAAGAACGAAAAGAAAAAGAAGAACGCGAGAAAAAGGCGAAAGAAGAACAGGAACGAAAAGAAAAAGAAGAGCGTGAAAAAAAAGAGGCTGAAGCAAAACAACTTGCTGCTCAAGCTGAGTCTGCCGTACAAGCCTTAGAAAACAATCAAGTAATAGAAAATATTGCTCCAGCTCAAGCTGCCATCGCAAATGTAGCTGATCAAGGAACAAAAGATCGCTTAACTCATCGTGTTGGATTAGTACAAAATGCTATTACTGTCAGAGAACAACAAGCTGAACAAGCTCGACAAGCCGCAGCTGCTGAACAGGCAAGACAAGCTGCAGCTGCCCAACAAGCGCAGCAACAACAAGCACAAAATCAAACTGTTTCGGGCGGTGGATATTATAGAGATGCAAGTGGAAGATGGCACAGACCAAATGGGCAATTCGCTTCAAAAAAAGAAATAGCCAGTATTGGATTAGCATGGTAAGCTCTCTAATAGAAACGAATGTCATCGCGCATAAAAAAAGCTAAAGAAGGTTCATTCTTCTTTAGCTTTTTTGCTTTTTAACTCAACTCCGCCACAATGGCCTTAATTTGTGCTGCGGTATGCACTCCTGCTACTTGTTTAACAACCTGCCCATCTTTTTTAAAGAGCAAGGTTGGGATAGACATAATGCCGAAAGCACGCGCTGTTTCTGGATTTTCGTCCACATCCATTTTTAGGATTTTTAACTCATCTTCCGAAAGTTCTTCCGATAATTTTTCTAAAATAGGAGCTTGCATGCGACATGGACCACACCAGGTTGCCCAAAAGTCTACCAAGACCAAGCCTTCTTTTGTTTCTGCTTCAAATGTTGCGTCTGTAATTGCTTTTGCCATTTTCTTTCTCCTTTAGTTTTGGTACTGGGTCAAATCTTGCTTCATTAAATAGAAGAAGACATCCCCGTAAGTCCCTTGGTAGTCCAACTCATGCCCATTATAGGTCAGTTTCACAACAGGATAAAAATCTGCTACCCCAATCAAGCAGGCTTGTTGGGAGCGTTCAAACTCTTCGTAGGAATCAAAATGCATGACTCTTTCTTGTTTTGCACCGTCTAGATATGTAATATCAATCATGTCGATAACCTCTATTTCTTATGATGCATCAATTGTAACTCTAGATATTACATCTGTCAAACAAAACGACTTCCTCAGAATGATGGATCTCGTTCGATAAGGAAAAGACAGCAAAAAAGCCCTCTGAATCCAGAGGGCTGTTTTGAACTCGGGCTAAAATCAGGTGAAAACAAAAAATCTCCCCGAAGGGAGATAGATCTGGTCTATTTTACCTTACGATGCTAGGAACCGAAGCCGAAGATTATACTCGAGTATATCGAGGCAAGGTGACAACGCAGCGTAAGTGGAAAATAGAGCAGATTAACGACGAAGTCCAAGAGAGTTGATCAACTCACGGTAACGGTTAACGTCGTTTGTACGAAGGTAAGCCAACAAGTTACGACGGCGACCGATTTTCTTCATCAAACCACGGTAAGTAGCGTGGTCTTTTTTGTGTTGTTTGATGTGTTCGTTCAAGTGGTTGATTTCCCAAGTAAGGACAGCAACTTGTACTTCTACTGAACCAGTGTCACCTTCGTGACGTGCGTATTGTGCAATGATTTCATTTTTTTTCTCTTTTGAGATTGCCATGATAAGCTCCTTTTCTTTATGCTCTATCCGAGTGGCAGGTTTGGCATATCCTGCTACCAAGAAAGAGTTAGTTGTCTATTCGACCTTCTTATTCTACCAAGATTTCATCTTTCTGTCAAACACTTATGTTTCCTTTGAGAGGAGCTTTTCTCTTTTCTAAAAAGAACCTTGGGAATTTGGACAATTTGATGGAACATTCTTCAAGCAACTTATTCAAAAGAGAGTGGGACAGAAATCGGTAATTCGTTAGAATTTGATTTCGTCGTCCCACCTCCGCACAGTTGAGTAGGGCTGTAAAAGCTGATGAAATCAGCGTAGTAGAGCCCACTCAACCACTGCGTCTTGCTCGACAATCCAAAAATAATTGAGAGGCTAGGACTTTTGTCCCAGCCTCTTTATCGGTATGAAGCTTATTTCTCTTTCCATTTACCACGCAAGAGCAAAGCCAAAGCAAAAATTGCTAAGAGGGCACCGAGTATGGTCAACCCGTAAGCAACAACTTCACCAGTTGATGGAAGAATTTTTTTCTTTCCTTCTTTTGGTGTAGTTGGAATTTCTGGTTTTTCCGGTGTGCTTGGCGGCGTTGTTGGTGGTGTTGTTGGTGGTGTCGTCGGTGGAGTTGTTGGCGGTGTCGTTGGTGGGGTTGTAGGCGGAGTCGTTGGCGGTGTGCTTGGTGGTGTGGTAGGAGGTGTTGTTGGTGGTGTATGACGATTGGTTACCGTGAAACCATCAATGTTGCTTGTATAACCTGCTACTGGATCCTCTGTAATCGTGTAGGCAATCTTCTTACCTTCCTTGTATACAGGTAGATCCGTGAAGCTTGCCTGCCAATTATCAGTAGCTGTGATTTCTTTTACAGCTACTTCTTGACCATCCGCAAGGAGACGAACTGTGATTTTTTCAGGACGAAGACCATCTTTATTGTCTGCATCATCCCAGATCTTCTTGACCGCTACTTCCGTTACTTCTGGTGTGCGGCTATTGGTGATCACTACATTTCCCTTGTTACTGTCATCGACCGTACTAGTATAGCCTTTGACTGTTCCAACTTCTTTCACTTGGTACTGAATCTCTTTGCCTTTCGCTTTTAGAGGCAAATTGCTAAAGGTATGAGTCCAGTTATTTTTAGCAGAAAGTTCCACTTCTTTTCCTTGAGCTTTGCCATCTGCATAGAGCTGTACCTTAATGGCGCTTGGACGTTTGCCATCTTGGTCATTGTTGTCTTCCCAACGTTTTGTAACAGTGACGCTGGTTTTACCTGGCTTGTAGCTATTGGTAATGGTTGTTCCATCAATCGCAGCAGAGTAATTGGCTACTGTGTCTTCTGTGACTGTGTAGACAATTTGTTTACCGTGATTGTATTTTGGAAGATTGGTAAAGACTGTCTTCCAATCAGTTGCTTCACTGAGCTCTTGGCTAGCTACTTCTTGACCATCCGCAAGGAGACGAACAGTGACCTTGTCAGGACGAACGCCATCTTGGTTGTCATTGTCTTTCCAAACTTTCGTTACTGGAATCTCAACAACTTCTGGTGTCCGAGTGTTAGTAATATTACTTCCTTCAATAGTTGTTTCATAGCCTTCAACAGGTTCTTCTGAAACAGTGTAGGCAATGACATTGCCAGCATCATCGACCACATCGAGATTATCAAAATGATAAGTCCAAGTTCCTGCTGCATCTGGTTTCACTTCTTTAGAAGCGACTTTGACACCATTTGCTAGGAGATTGACTGTGATTTTTGACGGACGCTTGCCATCTTGATCGTCATTGTCATTCCATGTCTTTTGACCAGAGACACTTGTTTTTTCTTTTTGGTTCACAACATCACGAGAAATCGCAAGGTCATTTCCAAAATCGTCCTTGCTGATCTTGATAGGTTCTTCTGAGAGAACATAGCCTGTTGGAGCTTGAATTTCTTGAACCGTATAAGCTTGTTTGATCAAGCCCGTAATGGTGCCAACACCATTCTCATCTGTCGTAATGGTTCCCACTTGCTCACCACTATCATCTGCTGTCACAGCAAAGACGGCACCGGCAAGCGCTTGACCATTTTCACCTTTTTTGTGAATGGTGAAGGAATATTTCTCACCATTGAAGTCTCCATCAAGGAACTGATACAGAATGTCTGCAACCTTATTTTGCTCCTTGATTTCTGTAGCTGTCATGCTAGCATTGTTTTTAAAGGATGTATTGATGGCTGGGACCTTGTCCAGATAGACATCATAGCGAATCGTCATCCCTTGTTCAGGAGCTAGATCTCCAATATGAACCGTTAGAGAACGACCGTCGGCGCTGACAACAGGGGAATAATTTTTAGTGACGTTTGTGGTATCTTTTAAATGATAAGCCCCATCTTCGTCACTGACCTGCCAAGTTCCTGTATGGATGTTGACAGAATCTGCTTTGATTTTTCCATCTGTAAAGGCCAATTGGTCTTTAATGTCAATATTATGAAGGGCTGTATGGCCTTGATTGATATTCAAGGTATAGGTCAATTTTAATTTATCATCTGAGTTGGTCCAACCCCATTTGCTAAAGACTTCTGGAGTAGGAGGATTCTCACCTGGATTGACCCCTTTGTAATCGATATTCCCACCTGAAATCACTTTCTTATCGATCGTAAGAGTAAAATCAAGTGTCTTTTGTCCTTTGACGACTTGGTGGTCTACACGCGCAAAGAAACGCAGTTTCCCTGTCACATTGGCCATTCTTTCAGGATAGTCTGTATAGGTTACGGTGATGACCTTTCTTTGATCATCTACCGTTGCTGTCGCAACTTTTTGACCACTTGGATCCAGCAGGTCAATGGTGTCCGTTTCAAAGACCTTAAAGTTATCTCCAAGTTGGATAACGGTCTGATCTCCCTTTTTTACACGACCATTTGGCAACACAAAGTTTGCTTCAACTTGAAAACTCTCCCAAACACCAAGTGGATCTGTAATCGCTCCACCAGTTGATTTCGAGATGTTTACAGATGTCACAACATCATTGATCGTATCTGCATGGACTTTAGCCGGACTATTGGGTTTGGCAAATCCTAAAGCCGCTAGTAAAAATAGGGCAACTGTTGTCACAACAGAATAAAGCCACTTTTTCATAAACGATTTTTCTCCTTTTTCTACGTTTACTAGATAAGGTATGTGAGTCGAAAAATTATCACTACATATTGTGAATTTATACACAACCTATCTTTTTTCATTATAAACAATTTGCTTTGATAGTACAAGCAATTAAATTCATTTTTTGTCTTTTCAGTACATTTTCTTGATACAAATAAAAACAAGCAGTCTGTAAGAATCAGACTGCTTGTTTTTTTGCTTATAAGGGAACTCCGAAGACCTCTAGGGACTTGAGTTCAGAAGGATGGAGTCTTCGCCATTCTCCCAATTTCAGGCTTGGATCTAGCGTTAGAGGACCCATAGAAATCCGCTCTAAATCCACCACTTCCTTGCCACAGGCAGCGACCATGCGCTTGACCTGATGGAATTTTCCTTCAGCAATTTCGATTTCGACGTAGGAGCTGGTATTTGCCTCATTCACCTCTAAGATCTGCAATCTCGCAGGTAAGGTGGTGAAGTCTTTGAGGGCAATGCCTGCTTCAAAACGGGCTACATCTGTCTCATCCATGATCCCATCCACCTGGGCACGGTAGATCTTCGACACATGCTTCTTCGGCGAAAGCATGGCATGAGCGAGCTTGCCATTATTGGTCAAAAGCAGCAAGCCATGGGTATCGATATCCAGGCGCCCGACAGGAAAGACTTCCTTGTGACGGGCTGTCTCATCCAATAAATCTAGCACAGTTTGGTGGTGATCATCTTCAGTCGCTGAGATGACTCCAGCTGGTTTATTGAGCAGATAATACACGAAGGTTTCATGGACCAGGTCTTCTCCCATAAAGGTCACCTGATCCTTGTCTGGATCAATCTGCAGCTTTCCTGCTGTCTCTTTTTTTCCATTCACTGCGATTTTCTTTTGCTTGAGGAGTTGCTTGACCTCGGTCCTGCTCCCCACGCCACAATCCACTAAAAATTTATCTAGCCGCATGATTACTTCCCGCTCTTTCGTACAATCCAAAGACTAAAAAAGGAAACCAGGATCATGAGGATACCAGAAAATCCAAAAATGAAGACTGGAGCAGATGAGATCGTCCCTAATAGACTAAGGACAAAGGTCGTTGCGATCGAACCTGTACTACATCCCAAAACCGCAATGGACGTTGCCTGGCTCAAGACCCCTGCTGGCATCTTATCAGATAAGACATTGTAAACTGTTGTCAAAGCCACACTGTAGGCGAAGCCAGAAGCAATGGTTACAAGGGCAAGAATCAAGAGATTTGGAGAGACCCCGATCAACATTTGGGCCACACCATAAGCTACTCCCGAAACCAATAATAAACGATCGCGGAATAGATAGGTCAAGGGCGAGAAGGCCAAACCTGCCAAGATCCCAACAAATTGCATGGCTGCTAAAATAACCCCCGCAGTTTGGGCAGTGCCATGCCCCACTTGCTCTACCACACTTGGAATCCGAATGGTGATCATGACATTGGACAGGACGATAGCTGCCGCAACGACCGCTAAGCCGAGCGCAGTCCGCCATTGTCCCCCCGTCATCTTCACATCCTTGTGCTTTTCCTCTACTGCTTCTGTCTTAGATCCATAAGGCACAAATAAGAGATACAAAAGTAAGATAGGAATACTGATGCCGTAAACGAGAAAGGCCGCCTGCCAGCCAAAGCGAATCAAGAGGCTGACTCCAAAGGTTAAAACGGCCGTCCCAACAACCTCTGCAGAACCACGAATGCCAAGGGTTTGGACGCGTTCTTTTCCTTTATAACGCTCACTGATAATGGCAATGGCAGAAACATTGAGCAAACCAACTGCCATCCCGAAAATAATCCGAGACAAAAAGACAACCGGATAAGCTGGACTGATTAAGGGAATAAAGCCACATAGAGCGTAAGCAACTAAACCCGTCACAATCATCTGACGCTCTGAAAATAGGCGCCCAATCCATTTATTGAAGATGAGTGAAACCATGATCCCGGCTGAAGGAAGCGAGACCAAGAGCTCAATCATGCTGTGAGGAATTCCCTTGTAATAGGCAAACATGGCCGACTGCGCACTCGAAATCGAAAACGAGGTCGTCAAAATAAATGAAAGCGCGAGAATACTCACTTTCTCCATGATTTTTTTCATTATTCTATCCTTTAAACTATTCTTTTTTTCACACTCCTCCTATAATAACACGAGCTAGTGACAGGACGCAATAGATTGAATTAAAAAAACGAAATGATTTCTCCATCATTTCGTTCGTGCTAGTAATTGTGAGACGAAGACTCCCGTTCCAACCATCAAAGCACCAATCCAGACAAAGAGCAGGTGATTGGTAGGAGCTAGCGGCGTCACTAACTGGATGAAGAAAGAAGAGAGGGCTGATCCGAGATTGCAGCCGATCAAGACCAGCGAGGTCGCAAGATTCAGGAGATTAGTCGGGATTTTTTCAGATAGGTGATAGAAGATACTGGTGACCCCGGTACTGTAAGTAAATCCGGCTAAGAGGGTTCCTAGAACCAAGCTCCACAGCTGTCCGGACAAGCCAATCAAGGCCAGAGCTAGACCGAAACCAAAGCACATGATCATGAGCAAGTTCTTTTTGAAAACATGTGTCAAACTGGCAAAGCCCACTCCTGCTACAATCCCTGTCAATTGCATCAGACTCAAGACGGTTCCAGCTGTTGTCGCTGTTCCCATACGAGCATCAACGATGATATCCGGCACTCGTAGGCTAATGATAGAATTGAAGCAAATGATGATACCAGCAATCACAGCTAGCATTAGACTAAAACGCCATTGAGGGGAGCGAAGGCGTGCAGAACCTTTCTTTTTCTCCTTCAAGCTAGCCTGTTTTTTCTCCTTAGGATAAGGGACAAAAAGGAGATAGAGGAGTAAAATCAAGTAACCACCACCATATACGGCAAAGATCGCTGGCCAGCCTAGGGGTAAGAGTTGTCCTACCATAAAGGTCAAGATGGCAGAGCCCACCACCTCAGCAGACCCCCGATAGCCCAGCATCCGAGTCTTGTCATTGCCTGAGTAGCGCTCACTGATAATTGAAATAGCCTTGGCATTGATCATTCCTGTCCCCAAGCCAAAAACCAAACGACTCAGAAAGATGAGAGGATAGTCCTGCACGACCAAAGGCAAAAGCCCGCTAGTTGAAAAGAGCAAGAGCCCTGTGACAATCATCTGGCGCTCACTCATCCACCGCTCGATCAGGCTATTTAAAAAGAGCATGGCCACAACCGCAAAGGCTGGCAGGGAAACCAAGAGTTCCACCTGGCCTGCTGAATATCCGAAGTGGCTAAAATAAGCCTTCATAGCCGGCAAACCGGCTGTAATTGAAAAGGATGAGATCAGCATGAGCGACAAGCTCAAGAGACTGATTCTTTCCATTGTTTTTTTCATTTTTTATTTCCTACACTTTACTGGTAACATTTGATTTTACTAGTTTTTCAGAAAAGATTCAAACTAGTATTTTCAATAGAATCCTAGTATAATCAATTTAGAAATAGAAAAACAGGACATTTGTCCTATTTCAGGAGATTGAGATGAAAAAAATTTCCCCATCAACAAGACTCAAGGAAATCATCACAAACTACCAATTGGACCAGATCTTTCCGGGCGACTGTCTTAGCCAGCTGGACCTCGTTCTCTACCAGGCTGGAGATTATATCTGCCGCCAAGGCTCTGACCAAGATGTCATTCCTTATTTTCTCAATGGCCGGCTCAAGATCGTTCACAGTCTTGAAAACGGCAGTGACACCATCCTTGAAATCCAAGAAAAACCTGGGCTCTTAGGAGAGATTGAGCTCCTGCTCGATCGGGTCTGTATCACATCGGTCATTGCAGACCAAGACTCGCTAGTCGTCCAGCTCCCAGCCCAGCACTTTAAGAAGCGCCTCCTGCTTGATCCAACCTTTTTGCACTCTACTGCCAAGACCTTGGCTGAGAAATTGCACCAGATCAACTATTTGGCTCCTGCCAACTTTCATTATTCGGTCAAGGAACGCCTCGCTACGCATTTTCTGGAGCATTGCGATAAAAATGGGACCCTCAAGCCCAAGATGAATCAGCTGGCCCTGCGTTTTGGGATCAGCTACCGCCACCTTAGCCGCGTCATCAAGCAGATGATCGAAGAGGGGTTGATCCAAAGAGAAGGGCGAGTCTATACGATTTTAGATGCAAAAAGGATGAATGATTTGTCCATCAAACATGCGGAAACCGTCGACAGATAACTTTAATTTTAGGCTCTTTTGTGTTATCATGGAGGGTAGAAAGAAAGTGAGAGTAAAACGATGAAAGCAATTGAAAAAGTTACAAGAGCGTCCCATTTGATTGATATGGATGACATTATCCGCGAAGGAAATCCAACACTTCGAGCGGTTGCAGAAGATGTAACCTTCCCTTTGTCTGATCAGGAAATTATCCTGGGTGAAAAAATGATGCAATTCTTGCACCATTCTCAAGACCCTGTTATGGCTGAAAAACTTGGCCTCCGTGGAGGAGTTGGACTTGCCGCACCACAGCTGGATATCTCTAAACGAATCATCGCTGTTTTGGTTCCCAATCCAGAAGATGCCGATGGCAACCCACCAAAAGAAGCCTATAGCCTTCAAGAAGTCATGTACAATCCAAAGGTTGTCGCCCATTCTGTGCAAGATGCGGCTCTTGGCGACGGGGAAGGCTGTCTCTCTGTAGACCGCAACGTCCCAGGCTATGTGGTTCGCCATGCCCGCGTGACGGTTGAGTATTTCACAAAAGATGGGGAAAAGAAACGCATCAAACTCAAAGGCTACAACTCCATCGTCGTTCAACATGAAATCGACCACACCAACGGCATCATGTTCTATGACCGCATCAACCCAAACAACCCATTTGAAATCAAAGAAGGACTTTTGATATTAGAATAAGATACAAAGGGCGTAAATGACAAAAATACCTAACTGAGAAAGCTCTCGGTTAGGTATTTTTTGTTATTTTTTGCCTTGCCTTTTATTCGAAAACTTGCGCATGATAGAGTGCACCATGCTAATAAAGAAGTCCAAGGCAATTCCTAGGGTAATCATTCTGACAAGCCACACCAACCAGATTGGTCGTCTTACCTTTGCATCAGCATATCCTAAATGATCAAGTGCTACAAACATCAATAGATAGCATACTATTTCTAACGGAATGCGAAGTTTAGCTTTTTTCAGACTGAAGCCTTTCAACCATTTCCACAGCAAATCCCACAGCGTCGGATTCTCCTCAGGTTCATCCTCCCAGTAATCCTTGCTTTTCGTTTTCAAATACAAGAGGTAAGCAACTTCTGTCAGCAACTGAGTAAAGGCGTAACTGAATAGTATGCTTACGGATACTCCTAGCACCACTCCATAATAGCCCGTAAGGGCCGCTCCTATCATGGAGCAGACGAAGATGATCGTTAGGGCATTGCTACTGTAACTACTTGATTTTGCGAAATAATTTCCCAGGGTTCTAGTTGGTGAAAAGCCAATCTTTAACTGCTTCTTAAGCCAAAAATGATGATAAATAAAGCCCAATAAGGTACAAATCACAAGAAAAGGAATAACGATGAAGCCATATTTTGGGAAACCTACTTCAAATTCTTTATTTGCCAGAGCAGAAACAATGATGAGCAAGCCCATGACTTGGAGCGATAAAAACATTCCTGCATAGGTGAATAAGAGTAGAGTCGTTGACAACACTTGTCTTCTATATGCAAACTTACCAATTAATGGGATAAAAAATACGATTATAAGATAAAGGCAATACGAGACGAGGATATCAAAGAACCAATTGCTGAACGGATTAACTATTACAATTTTATCGTAGTAACTATAAAAACTAAGTATTTCTATTAACAATACAAATACACCCGCAAAGGAAATAAGCATCATCGATGCTGAAGCACGTGTATTGGCTAAACTTTTAAAGTAGACTTTGTTCGCCTGCTCGATATCGACGTTCTGTTCATTTTTCATGACATGCTCCTTTCTAAAAAATTGTTTTAAAATCCAAAAGCAGATGGGCGCTACTCTTGCTTCTGAATTTCACTTGACTGGATCTACTTGACTTTAGCTTTGAAAGAGATAATTGGGGAATAAAAAATTAAATTCCCAGAGATAAAAAACAGAAATGATGAGATTAATAGACCAAAATGTATTATAAAATTGGGCTCAAAGTTTATTAAAATTGCATAACATACTGCAATGAACATGACTATAATAAAAGTTACATATATTAAAGGTAATAGTATGTTTTTTATATATTCAGGAAAGCAATACACTTTTCGAGGTGTTTTATCTGCCACAATTTCCTGCATCCCTTCCCCTCTACCCATCCAAATCCGAAGTCCCACTACAAAAATTAAAATCAACATCATCAAGGACAGATTAAGCAAGTGAGAGGTAAAATTGAGGTATTTTTCTATTGGAAATGCCCTTGCTAATAGCATGGAGGTTACACCTAGACCAAGCGAGGTCTTCCCAATTTTGTTATTCACTAAACTCTGATGCTTCTTGTCTCTTTCAAATACTTTTGGAGCTAGGACTCCTACTTCATCCTCTGTTAGCTGATAGGCTTTATGAGGAATCAAATAAACAAACCATGGCAGAAAATAGGTGATAATAATCGGCCGATCGACCTCCATCAAATACCACTCTCCGTCAACTTTTAATAAATGATAGCGAAAGTTCATTTTCGGCAACCGTTCGATTTTTGCTGGTTTAAACATAGATTAACCTTTCTTGATAGTTATAATTTTCAGCAGAGAAACAAGTCCTTACTGAATATTATTTTTCCTATTTTTTTATTTTTGCCTTATAATCATCGCCTGAAGCATATAATACTAAATTTCCTGATGCTAAATAAATAAATGAAGTAACAAATAGGACCATATGAACAATTAGATTTGGTTCAATTTTACTCAAAACTGAGTAAATCATTGCACTTGACAAAAACAAAGGAACTATCAACAATAAAAGATTTCTTAGTACTATCCTAAATTTTGCTGGGCGACAATAGATTCTTTTAGCTTTCTTAGAATCCATCATTCCAGTCTCTATTTTCCTAGTGCTCAGCCAAATACGAAGCCCAACAACAATACATAGAACAAGGATCATTAACACTAGATTGAGTAGATGGGAGCTAAAATATAAATAATCCTCTATCGGAAAAGCTCTGCCTAGTAAAACTGCTAAGGAACCAGCACCAAGTGTTGAAATCCCTGCTTTAGTCTGAGTTGAAAGTATGTTCTTATCTCTTTTAAGAACTTTCGGAGCTATTGCTTCTACTTCATCCTCTGTTAGCTGATAACCTTTATGAGGTATAAAATAGGTAAACCATGGAAGAAAATAGGTGATGATAATTGGCCGATCAACGTCCATTAAATACCATTCATTCTCTACTTTTAACAAACGATAGCGAAAATTCATTTTGGGCAAACGATCGATTTTTGCTGGTTTAAACATAGATTGATCTTACTTTCTATACTATTTTATTCTTAGACAGTCATAATTATCTTATTTATTCATAAAAGAACATACCATCCATCATACCTGATTTTACTTTGATGATCAAGTTTTGACTAAAAAAGTATCCAACTTCTTAGCAGTTGGATACTTTTTACACTATTGTTTTTTGGCGCAGTGGTTGATTTCTCAAAACACTGTTTTGAGGTGGCAGATAGGGATTGCGGAGCAAGGCCCTTCCAAATCAACTGTGCGGGGGCACTAAAAAGGTCCTGTGGAGCTTTTTTGCCCGAGCCTTAAAATCGAAAAGCGAGGTAGAAATCAAACTCTTCGAGTTACTGATTTCTGTCTCTCGGCGCAGTGGTTGATTGCTCAAAACACTGTTTGAGGTGGCAGATAGGGATTGCGAAGCAAGGCCCCTTCCTAATCAACTGTGCGGGGGGTACTAAAAAGGTCCTGCGGACCTTTTTTGCCCGAGCCTTAAAACCGAAAAGCGAGGTAGAAATCGAGACTGCGTCTACTGATTTCTGTCTCTTGGCGCAGTGGTTGATTGGAACTACTCCTACCTGCGGTACTCGTACTTCCTAATCAACTGTGCGGGGGTACTAAAAAGGTCCTGTGGACCTTTTTTGCCCGAGCCTTAAAATCGAAAAGCGAGGTAGAAATCAAACTCTTCGAGTTACCGATTTCTGTCCTGCTCCCTATATTGCCCAATCTCCGTTGCGGAAGACTGGGACGCGGGTGCCGTCTTCTCGGATGCCGTCGATATTCATTTGGCTTGAACCGATCATGAAGTCGACGTGAACGTCTGAGCGGTTGAGGCCGGCTGCTTCGAGTTCTTCTTCTGTGAACTCTGCGCCACCTTCTACACTGGTTGCATAGGCTGCTCCGATGGCCAAGTGGTTAGAGGCATTTTCATCGAAGAGCGTATTGAAGAAGGTAATGCCTGATTGGGAAATTGGGCTTGGGTCTGGTACGAGGGCACATTCACCCAAGGCACGCGCTCCCTTGTTTTTGAAGACCAAATCTTTCATGACTTGATCGCCTTTTTCTGCTGTGATATCTACGATTTCTCCATTTTCAAAGGTCACTTTGATGCCTTCGATGATGTTTCCATTGTAGCTAAGCGGTTTTGTAGAGGTGACATAGCCTTCTGCACGGCGGAAGTCAGGAGCTGTGAAGACCTCTTCTGTCGGCATGTTTGGCAAGAAGCTTTCACCTTGGGCATTGATGGCTCCGGCAGATTCCCAGACGTGGTTTTTCGGCAAGCCAAGGGTCAAATCAGTCCCTGGGGCTGTGTAATGAAGGGCTGAGAATTGTTCCTTATTTAATGTATCTGCCTTGCTCTTGAGAATAGCAGCATGCTTTTCCCAAGCCTTGACTGGATCTTCCTCGTAAACTCGACAAGTCTTGAAGATTTGATCCCACAAGAGATCCACTGCTTCTTCATCGCTCGCCGCATTTGGGAAGACCTTTTTCGCCCATTCTAAACCTGCTGCTGCAGCAACTGTCCAGCTGACCTTATTAGATTGAGTAGCGATGCGCATTGGTTTCATGGCTATACCCAAAGCCTTGGCAGAGGCAGAAAGCTTCTCTGCATCAACACCATTTAAGGCACCTGGATCAGACGAGCGCACACCCAAACGACTAGCCTTGTGGTCTAAGAGGTAGTTCATTTCCGCGATCTTATAGTCTGGCACATTATCCAAACGATCCATCGGTGCATGGAGGAATTTTTCCCGGGTAGTAAAATCATCTGCCCATTGGACAATCACTTCGTGCGCCCCCAATGCATAGGCTTCCTTCACAATCAAGTGGGCCAATTCTCTTTGTTCCACATCAATGTTCAAGACCAAGGTATGGCCAGGTTGCACGTTGATGCCGTTCGCCACCAACAATTTAGCGTATTTTTTGAGGTTTTCTTTAAAATTTGGTAAAACCATTGCTTTCTCCTTCATAAGTGAATAATCTTCTCCTAGTATACCATAAGTCCATGCAAAAAGAGAGTGGGACAGAAGTCATAGCCTCTTAATTGTTTTTGGATTGTCTAGCAAGACGCAGTGGTTGAGTGGGCTCTACTACGCTGATTTCATCAGCTTTTACAGCCCTACTCAACTGTGCGGAGGTGGGACAACGAAATCGAATTCTAACGAATTACCGATTTCTGTCCCACTCTCTTTTTCTTGTTCCTTCTAACTTAAGGAAGAACATAGCCTTGATCATCCACGGTATGGGGTTGTTCAGAACTGCCGTTCTCTCTCAAGGCTTCCAAATCTTGATCCAAAATAGAATTGTAGTCTGTACTACCTTCACGGGTTACCCGAGTTGATACTTGGCGCAAGAGTTTTTCATTGAGATTGCGGACCCAGCGACCATTACTATGGTCATTGGCACGCATATAATTCCCTTTCACAATCTCTCCATAAAGGGCTTCATTGACCTGGTAACCTTGCTTACGCAATCCTAACAAACCGATCTCCACGATCTCATCTGGGCTGTAGTCTTCAAAATCAAATGTAGTTGGGATCCGGCTTTGTAGACCTGAATTGACCTGCAAGAAGTCGTGCATCTCTTTCGTGTAACCAGCAAAGATAATAACGATATCGCGGCGGTGGTCCTCCATAAATTTGAGGACTTCGTCCAAGGCTTCTTTCCCAAAATCGTCATTTAAACCGGTATAGAGCGTATAGGCCTCATCGATAAAGAGGACTCCACCCAGTGCACTCTCCAAAACTTCACGCGTCTTCAAAGCTGTTTGACCTTGGTAGCCTCCAACCAGATTGCTCCGTGATACTTCGATGAATTTCTTCTGCTTGATAACCCCTTTTTGGAAGAGGATATTGCCCAAAATGCGGGCCACGGTGGTCTTCCCTGTACCAGGATTTCCAAGAAAGAGAGAGTGCAAGGTCGTGTCTTCGACGATGCCACCTTGTTCAGCCCGTTTTTGGTTGAACTCAGCCATGGCCACGAATTGTTCAACTTGCTCTTTCACCTTGGCAATTCCAACCAAACGGTTGAGGGCAGCCATCCCATCTTCTTCCTTGTCGGCTCCTGCTTGATACTTACCTTGATTAAGGACAGCATCGATATCGCTATTGAGGATGGTCTCAATATCGTCAGAACCTTGGGCCACCACCCGATCCGCCATGGTCTTGGTCAATTGCTCATCCAGGTTACGGATCCAGCGACCATTGCTCTTATCTAGCGAGCCATCATAAGCCCGCTTAACATGCCGCGCATAGTAATCCCGGTCTTCGAGTTTGTAGTCCCCTTTGCTTAGGATCATTTCACCTAGTTGGACAATCTCATCTCCTGTGAAATCTTCAAAGATGAAATTATTTGGCACCCGAGAACGAAGGCCTGGATTGGTCTTTAAGAACTCCTCCATTTCCTTGGTATAGCCGGCAAAGATAATCATGATGTCGTCACGATTGTCCTCCATAAATTTGAGGATGGTATTGATCGCCTCGATCCCAAAGTCCGCACCGCTGTCCTTTTTATCCAAGCTATAAGCTTCATCAATAAAGAGGATGCCTCCTCGCGCTTTTTCAAGCAGGGCTTGGGTCTGTTCAGCTGTTCCTCCAATATTCGAAGAGATCAGATCGGACTCCGTTGCTTCCACGAAACGGAATTCTTCCCCTGAGAGAACACCCGCATCAAAGAGCACTTGTCCCAACAGACGGGCCACAGTGGTTTTCCCTGTACCAGGGTTTCCCATAAAGGCTGCGTGGAGTGTTTGCTTTTCAGGTGCCTTGCCACTGGCGATTCGTTTCTTGTTAAATTCCACCATGTTGATCATTTTCTTGATCTCATGTTTGACTTTTTCAAGACCAATCAGGCTATTGAGTTCTTGAAGAGCATCTTGTTTCTTCTCTGGTCCAGAGCCCGTTGTAGGGGTTGATGCCACCGTTGCATCCGTTGCCTGTCCCGTAGGAACGACTTGCGCATTGCCCTTCGCCACTTCTCTACCGACAAGATAATCACAGTCATCCTCGATTTCCTTGGTCAGATCACGCGCATCCCCTTGCTTATAGGTCACGGTGCCCACCTTCGCAAAGGCTCCACCTTGAAGCCGTATATTAGGATCCGCAATCTTATGACAAATCATATGCTCAGCCATCAGCACACTCTCATCAAAAACGCCAAATGAAATGGTTTCGGCATTCTCATTCAAGAAGGTCGTTTCTCCAGTTAAGGAAGCAAAGGATTCTTCATAGACACATAAAAATTCTGAAAATGTAGCCTGGTGAGCTCGGATCATACTATTGTATGAATTGATGGAGGTCATATGATCCGAATCCGAATTGAATTGCACATTATTGTCAAGACAGACCCCTGTTCCTGTAGGCAACTCAATTTTACAGTTTTTAGACTCCCAGATGACATTCCTCAACCAAACTGGTGGAAAATCCTTTTCCAGATCCCCGCCTGTAATCGTTGAATTTTTTGCGATCACTTCTGAGTCCTTGGCATGGATCGTATTATTCCCAAATTCTTCAATATGGACATTTTCTAAGGTCAATTTAGATCCTTCTGACAGATCAATCTTAGAAAAAATCGTTGAATTGCGAATAGTCAATTCCGAAGCGGACATACCGATGGCACTTTGGTGTTTTTCCGGAACCTTCATCCCGACTCCTTCCAGTGTCAACTTCGAATGCGTATCCATATAGATAAAAAATTCACTATTTGTCGGAGTGGTTGCTTCAAAATAGACCTGTTTACAGGTGATATCTGAGCTATTCCATAAGAGCAAGGTAGTATAATTCCCACCAACTTTAAACCACAGATCTTCAAATGTCACCTGAGCTCCCTCTACAAATCGGAAGGAAGCCTCAATCGTGTTGTTAAACATGCGCCCATTGCCATTTGGATTTGGGACCACATGCCCCACAAAATGAAGGTTCTTGTCGATCTCGATCACTTTATTTGTCGGCCATTGAAAGACATACCCATTTTCAAACTCGATGGTATCACCATCCTGCGCTTTTTCAAGCGCATCCATAAAGTTCCAACTATTATTGTAAGGCCCTACTAAATATCTTGCCACACGCTTCTCCTTTGTTTCATCTTTTCTGTTTCCTTGTTATAAACACTTGTTACTAAAAATTGTAACACAATCCAGTGCCAAAGAAAACACTTATCAGATCTGAAAAGACTGAAAAACCTCTATTTTCAAAAGGAAAATAGAGGCTGTCAGTTAATCTTTCATGGCTGAAAACAAGCTGGCTAGAGCAATCGCTCCTGAGAGCATGGCAGTGGAAAGGAGCAGCACATTGTCTGCCACTAACGAATCTTAAGTACGCAAGTCCTCCATCAAGTCTGAGACTGTTTCAAGGGGCTGACTCATATTACGCTTTTGCTTTACATCCGTTACGACTTGAAGCAACTTCCCATGATCGTCTAATTTAACATCAAAAGGTAAGCCCTGATATTGAATAGCCTGACGAAGGAAAATGTTGATAGCCGTTGTCATATCTATTCCTAAATGATTAAAAACCTGTTGGGCCTGCTCCTTGACCTCGCTATCCAAACGAATATTCATGCTCGTCTTTGACATATTCTCACCTTCTTTCTATTTATTATTTTAACAAAAAGAAGGCTATTGTAAATTCATTGAATATACAATAGCCTATTGAAATTAATAGTTAAAACAATCCTTATGACTTACTTTCTATGAATCTATTGACCATAGGTAAAATTTCTTTTTCCAATCCTTTTATTTGATATGATTCCCATCTAGTTTTTTCCGTAATATTAGCCATTATTTGTAACTTTAGACTCTGACGATCAAAAATCCCTTCCCACTGTTTATATTTTGCACTCGGGACTAAATTTCCAAATTTCGAATTTTGACTATCTGTAATGATACAAAGGTTCCCAAAGGAGTGTAAGAATTGATCATCCATTTTTTCAACTCTTTCATCACTATTTGGATGTTGTGGGAACCAATGCTCTATGGAACGACGATAAGCAAATTTGAAATGATCAAATTTAACGCCTTTATACTCCCTTCCTAACTCTTCACGATTTTTCCATAAGATGTAATCAATAAAATTGAATGCATAAACAGAAATGTCACCATATTTCTTAATAATATTTTCCTCGGTGAATAATCTTCCCTCAGCATATCTCACAGCCATTTTTTCAAGAAAATCCTTAAATCGAATAGCAAATTCTTGATCATTTAGTTCTTCAATATGCTCGAAGAGGAATTGCAAAACTTCATACAACCAACGACTATCACGATTGGCAGTGAAAGTTACGGCAAACATGGATTGCAAAAGGATGATGTTTTTATTAATTTCCGAATCTGAAAATGTATTCTTAGTAAAGCGTTCTTCAACTATGTAATGCTCTTTTGCTTTTCCATTTGGTTGATATTCATAATAAGTCCCCTTCTGCAAAAACCATTCATCCTTATTTCTGCTTGAAGAATCCATATTTGAATTTCTAACGATGAAATTATCAAAAATATGTTTCATTCTAAGAAGGAATTCACTGAATTTAATAACCCAGGTCTGATTTTTATTTTTTATATCAAATAGAGTTAAGAGTTTCTTATCATCTAATTGAACCTCACTGGTATCCGTACCTTCCCAAATTGACAATACATGGAGTAAGAAGGTAGGAAAATCTATAACTTGGGTATATTCACCAAAATCTTTTTCTACTTCTATAATTTTTTCATTTACCTTTTTTCCTAATATATCAGATAACTTTCTTCTTTCATTTTGATAAAAATCAATATCGTCATAAATATCATGAAATGAGTAATTTGAAAAGTGCCATCCAAAAATACGTTCACGCTCCTGAAAACTATCTGCCCTCTTCCGCCTCATCTTAAATTGACTTGCTACCGGCTTATCAAATTCAGCGCAAGCATCCCAGATTCTCGCAAATTTTTGCGCCTTTTCTTGATCTTCTCCAAACTTAGCCATCATTTGTGCCTTAAGAATTTCATGAGCTTCTAGTTGTTCTCCTCGAGAGTTGAAACGTTCGAAATAAAGATTCAAATCTAAATCTTCAGGAAGTATACTCCGAAAAATGATGACATTCTCAAAAAGATAATCAACGAAAGACTGAGGATTAAGCTGGCGCTCCTCTAGCACTTTGTTCAAGGCCTCTTTAGCATGCCCATAACCTCTAGTTAATTCATTTTCATCGTCCTCAGAGATTTTTTGCTTAGTAAATAGTTTTTGAATATTCTCATTTGATTTCTTCCTAGCTGGAAAGGTAAGATTGATAGCTTTCAATCTATCAAAACCAAACTCATGCTTCAAAGCTAAGGCAATCAAATTAAGGGCTGTTGTCCGTTGTTGCCCATCTATGATTTTGAAAATGTCATTCTCTTTATTAACGACTAATGTTCCAATATAGTAATTGTCTCTATTTTCTTGAAAAGCATCTGCTACGTCGTTCAATAACTGCTCAATTTCATCATAAGTCCAAGCAAAATTTCTCTGATAAAGAGGGATAGCATAGGTATCTTCATTTAACAAACGATTAACTGATAAGCTTATATGTGTTTCTACCATTTATCTTTTTCCTCTTCTATAATTTGTTCCATCGAATAATTTTCAAATAATTCTCTATCTATCTTAACCATGAAATCATTCGGAGTTACAGCATGGGCTAAAACTTGAAATAGTTTTTGAACTTCTCTTTGTCTGAACTTCCCGCCTGCAGCGTAGTTTCCTACAGTAGCGTCATATATAGCTCGAGACTTCACACGGGGGTAGTAAGCCCAAATAAAAAGAGTCTCTATTATTTCCTTTGATAGTTCATCTTTTCCAAATCTCTCTGCAAAAAGCGAGCAAATATTTAGAAACAGATTGTGGCACTTGCGATAGCGCCCCTTTGAACTATTGTAAATTTTTAACATACCTTCAGGGTAATCAGAACCATTTTCTGCACTCTTAGGATCATTAAAAATTCCTAACTGTGTATTTAAAACATCTATATGATCTTTAATCGTTTGATGAACAGATTCAATATATTCAAAAAATTTGCTTCCATCTATGATTGGCATGGTAATTGACATAGGGAAGTTTTCAATATGACGATATAATTCTAGGTATGGAAAATCCCTACTTAAATCAACACCTTTAAAATCATCAATAAAATCTTCTGTAAAACGTAGATAAGAACCATACCGCTTATTGGTTAGTCCTGTTTCTCCTCTAGACCAACGTCTCATACGAAAAAGATGCTTATCAAATAGATCTTTCAGACTTAAATCGTTATCTTCCACAAACTGCTCCCACTTCTCAACAATTTTTTCATCTTCTGAATCTTGTTGGCGCAGATGATAGGCTTTGAGTAAATCATGAGGTTCCAAAGATTTGCCACGATTATTCTGAGAGTCAAATAATTGAAAAGCTTCTGCCAAACGTTTCTCTGGCATGATGATACAAGAAATAGAACAATTTTCCAATAAAAATTCACAAATATTCTTTGTCTGTTTTTCCCCAACAAGTCGAGTTAAATTTTGCCATTCATTATAATTTTCACTGGCATGATAACAAGATAGTTCTCCAAATTCGGTACTTAACAGTTGAGTAGCGCCTTCGTAATTATTTACATAATCTAGTAAATGTAGTAATAAGGAAATGGAAATTAAACGTTGTTGTCCATCTACAATATCTAAATGTCCATCATTCTCATGCAAAATGACAGATCCCACTTGATATTCCCTTTTTCCCATTGCATCTTGTAAATCGTAGAACAGATTACGAATATGCTTTCTGTCCCATTTATAAGGCCTTTGATAAGAAGGAATCCGCAAATTTCCCTTTCCTAATATCTCTCCAACCTTTTTAGAAGTAAATTGAATATCCATTTCATCCGCCTTTATCGTATTTAAAAAACTACAAATTCATATGAATCTGTAGTTAAGAGTGTCTATTTCTTTTGAATAACACTTGCATTAGGAATATTTTTTGAATACTGTTCTGCCGCTTCCTTTGTCCAAAATCCTTGTGCAATCATATTCCCAAACTGATCAATAACAATCCATTCAGTCATATCTCCATCACCTTTCAACTTTTTATTAATTATATGTTAACCATTTATTATTAGAGATAGTATAGCATTTACAAACTGTAAAATCAATATTATCTCTGTAGAATATAATATTATTTTTCTCAATTCAAGATCAACTGCAATACACTTTCTCTATTTAAGAATACAAGTATATAAAAATAGGAGTAAAACAGTACGATTTTTAGTAAATTTCGTTCTGTCCTACCCCTTAAAAGGTATTGTAACATTCTTCCAAACTTAGAAAACGAACAACTAAATCACTCAGTTACTACGTCATGTAATTATGACTTTTGTTCATCTAAGAGTGATAGCTTTTGAATAAAAATTATTTATCCATCAAAACAAATCATCAAAGAGGCTCAACTGGTTATCCTCTGGCATATTGCCAAGAATGCCCATCTCATCCATCTTTTCAACCAGGGTAGACGAAACACCGCCACGCTTCCGGAGCTCGGTCTTAGAAAGGAATTCTCCTTCTTCACGCGCCCGCACGATTTGCTTGGCAACGTTCTCACCCAGACCATCCATAGCGACAAATGGTGGAATCAGGGTATCCCCATCAATCAAGAATTCTGTCGCCTGACTGCGATAGAGGTCTAGCTTGCCAAACTTGAAGCCCCGCTCCCACATCTCATTGACAATCTCAAGGGTGGTGTAGAGATCGATCTCGACGTTGGAAGCTTCGTTGTTCTTACGTTTCTCAGCAATTTCCTTCATCCGCGCTTTCACGGCCTCAAGGCCTGCCCCCATAGTTTTGATGTCAAAAGCCTTGGCCCGAATCGAGAAGTAAGCACAGTAGTAATAAAGTGGATGATGCACCTTAAAGTAGGCCACACGAAGGGCCATCATAACATAGGCCGCCGCATGGGCTTTAGGGAACATGTACTTGATCTTACCACAGGACTCGATGTACCATTCAGGAACATTGTTTTCCTTCATGGCTTGGATGTAGCCATTGCGCTCTTCTTCTGAGATCTTGAGCCACATGCCTTTCCGCACGCGCTCCATGATAGTAAAGGCCATCTTAGGCTTGAGACCCGCGTGCATGAGGTAAACCATGATGTCGTCCCGACACCCGATAACGGTCGATAGATCGGCAATGCCCGCCTTGATCAAGTCTTGGGCATTTCCCAACCACACGTCGGTACCGTGAGACAGACCAGAGAGCTGAAGTAACTCCGCGAAAGTCGTCGGATGGGTATCTTCGACCATGCCCCGAACAAAGTTGGTTCCAAACTCTGGAATCCCCAACATCCCTGTCGGCGTTCCGATCTGCTCGGCTGTCACCCCTAGCACTTCCGTCCCAGAAAAGAGAGCCATGACCCCTGGATCATCCATAGGGATATCGTTCGGATCAATACCTGACAAGTCTTGAAGTTTCCGAATCATGGTCGGATCATCATGACCCAGGACATCGAGCTTGAGGACGTTCTCATCGATATCGTGGAAGTTAAAGTGAGTGGTCTGCCATTCAGCGGTCACATCATCTGCAGGGTACTGGACTGGAGTAAAGTCATAGACATCCATATAGTTTGGAATAACAACGATCCCCCCCGGGTGCTGACCGGTCGTCCGTTTGACGCCAGCTGCACCAAGAGCTAAGCGCTCGACCTCGGCATCTCGGTAGTACTTGCCAAAATCCCGCTCATAGCCCTTGACAAAGCCGTAGGCAGTCTTAGCTGCGACCGTACCTACCGTTCCTGCCCGAAAGGCATATTCTTCCCCAAAGATATCCCGAACATCCAAGTGGGCACTCGGCTGGTCTTCCCCGGAGAAGTTCAAATCGATATCGGGTACCTTGTCCCCATCGAAACCAAGGAAGGTTTCAAAAGGAATATCCTGCCCATTTTTGCTGAGCTTGTGGCCACAGTTTGGACAATCCTTGTCCGGCATATCAAAACCAGATCCATAAGAACCGTCTGTGATGAACTCACTGTACTGGCACTGGCCACAAACATAGTGAGGCGAAAGCGGATTAACCTCGGTGATCCCAATCATGGTCGCGACAAAACTGGATCCGACAGATCCACGCGATCCAACCAGGTAGCCCCGCTCATTGGAACGGTGCACCAGCATCTGTGATGCCAGATAAATCACGGCAAAGCCATTCCCCAAGATGGAGGTCAATTCTTTTTCAATCCGCAGATCGACAATATCAGGGAGCGGATTACCATAGATCTCAAAGGCTCGCTTATAGGTCAATTCCGCAACTGTTTCTTCGGCCTTGTCGATAAATGGCGTATAGAGGTCACCCTTGACCACTTCGACCGGCTCAAAGGTCTCTGCGAGCGCATTGGTGTTTTCAATAACAATCTTGCGTGCCAAGTCTTCTCCCAAAAAGGCAAATTCATCTAGCATTTCATTGGTGGTTCTGAAATGCGCTTTTGGCAGTGGCGCTGGCTGGGCATCTTCTCCGTGCCCAATGGTCCGGTTGATCATAGCCCCTTGACCGAGACTACGGACAATGATCTCCCGATAGATCTCATCTTCCGGCTCCAGATAGTGGACATTCCCTGTCGCAAGAACGGGCTTGCCGAGACGATCCCCCACTTCGATCAAACTCTTGATAATGGTCTGGAGCTCGTCCATGTCCTTGACCTGCTCCTTGGCAATGAGAGGTGCGTAGATAGCCGGTGGCATAACCTCGATAAAGTCATAGTACTTAGCCACTTCGACTGCCGCATCCACACCTTGCGACATGACCGCATCAAAGACTTCCCCTTCTGAGCAGGCCGATCCAAGGATCAATCCCTCGCGGTGGTCGTCCAACACGGTCTTTGGAATCCGTGGAACTCCTTCGAAATACTTGGTCCCAGAAAGAGAGACCAGTTTAAACATATTCTTAAGGCCGGTCTGATTCTTGACATAGATCGTGGCATGCTTGACCCGCGCCTTCTTATAAGAATTCTCATCGATCAAATCGATATTCAAATCCTTGAGATTGGTCACCCCGTGCTTTTCAGCGACTTCTTTGATAAAGATAAAGAGCAGGCGCCCCGTCGCTTCCGCATCATAATTGGCCATGTGGTGGTGCTCCAAAGCGACCCCAAAGCGCTTGGTCAAGGGCCCCAAACCATGCCGTTTAAAATCTGGGTAGAGGTTGCGGGCAAATTCCAGCGTATCAATGACTGGCTGGGTAATCTTTGGTAGACCATGACGCTCATAGTTGGCATTCATAAAGCCCACGTCAAAGGTGGCATTGTGGGCGACAAGAACCGTCCCCTCACAGAAGGCCTGAAATTCCTTCAAGACCTGCACCAAGGGCTTGGCCCCCCGGACATGCTCGTTGGTGATCCCTGTCAATTGGGTCGTAAAGGCCGACAGAGGATGGCCCGGATCGATAAACTCGTCAAACTCCTCAATGACATTGCCCTTGTACATTTTAGAAGCGGCGACCTGGATCAAGTCATTGTAAATGGCTGAAAGTCCCGTCGTTTCCACGTCAAAGACCACATAGGTCGCTTCATTGAGGTCCAAGTCCACCTCGTTATAAGTGATCGGCACCTTGTCTTCTACGATATTGGCTTCCATCCCATAGATCAGCTGGATCCCAGCTTTCTTGGCTGCTTTAAAGCCATGTGGGAAGCTCTGCACATTGCCATGGTCGGTGATGGCCACTGCCTTGTGGCCCCACTCAGCTGCCTTGGCAATCAGCTCTTCGACTTCCGGCAGGGCATCCATGGTCGACATGTTGGTATGAGCGTGGAATTCCACCCGGCGCTCACCTTCTGGCATCAGGTCCTTGCGGGTATAATGGACGACTTCTTGGATGTCTTGGACATTCATGGTTAAGTCGCGGGTAAAATTGTTCATTTCGATATTTCCCCGCACCCGTAGCCAGCTGTTCTTCTTGATCATGTCGAACTTCTGAGCTTCTTCTTCATTTTTGACCCATTTCTGAAGGGAAAAACTAGAAGTATAGTCGGTCATCTTAAAGCTGATCAAGACCCGACCGGTCCGCGTCACCTTGTGCTCCACGTCAAAAACCACACCTTCAAAGACAATCCGGTTCTCTTCCGTCGTGATCTCGATCATCGGGGTGATCTCGGCCTTGTCTAGCTTGGGCTTAGCCGCAGCCTTCTTGGCCTTGAAGTCAAAGGCTGGCTTTTCGTCAACCGCTGGTGGCGGAGCCATCTGAGCCAAGGATTCCATGGCCCGCAAGGTCTCTTCATTCGCTGCTTGGAAGATCTTTTCATTTTCCTGCTCAAAGCGCGCCACTTCTTGCTCTGTCAGTGCATCATCAGACTCCACTCGACAGGTGAAATGCGGAAAACCAAAGGCTTCCAACTGCTTGGCAAGGTTGGGCAAATGGTTCTTACGAAAATGCTCCGTATCAACCGAAGAAGGCCCTGAGATGATCAATTCCTGCCCTTCCGCACGCACCTGCAAATCTCGGTAGAGCCCCTTAAAGCCTTGACTAGCACAAGGACCATCCTCAAAGACTTCACGGTAGTAGGCCTGCAATAAATCAGCAGAAAAGTCCGGATTAGCCACCTGGATGCTAAAGGTCGCTTGGTTTCCTGTCTTTGAAAATTCGTCCTTCAAGCGCTGGCGCAATTCCTTAAACAAAGCAATCGGCAAGATTTCCGCAAAAGCAAAGCGGAACTCCCAAACCCGACTGACCTTGTGCACCACGACTTCTTGAATCTCCGCATGCAAAAAGGCACTGGAAGATCGCATCTCCAGCGGCATATCCAGCTGATCCATTAAAATTTCAAAGGTGTTGGACATTGTTTCTCCCTTGATCTTGATTCTTTTGCTTGCTCTTGACTAGCCCACTTCCCATGCAAAAACAGACCAGTCAAAAACATTCGTAATCCTTATTTTATCACAATTTAAGGATTAATTCGAGGGAGAAGTAGAAATGAAAAAATCACCGATCGGACGGTGATTTCTCTTCATCTTGTATTTATTCAGTTAGACTTGACCCATCATTTATAATGCATCCCCATGACGATGGCCACAGCTAACAAAATAGGCAATAAAATCAACATCCAGATTCCAATCCACATTTCTCGCTTATAAGATTTGTCTAGTCCACTATAGCGTTCAACGTATGATTCTTTTGGACAGGCTGGATTATACCAAACCGTCATCTTCGATCCCAGTGGAAAAGCATCTTGAAAAAGATTGCCCTTTGAGGCTGTAGAATTGGTGTAGATGGTTATCCTTTGCGCCATCAAATCGATGTCGCTAGCCGCTTGATTCGTTTTCCAAGGAAGTGTTGCCCGCACCACCCAATAATATTTCAGGCTATTACGATAGATCTGACCATCCACTATATATTCTACAATTGGGACATCTACAATTTGTGCCCTCTTATAGCCAATTACCACTCCCTCAATGCTCTTTGAAGAGAGAGTCTTAATCCTAACTTCTCTTCTATAAAAATATCCAAAAAAGAGTACTTCAAACAAAGGAAATCCAATAACAGCCACAGCAATTACTAGAAGTATTCTGATATCGGGCATACTCATCACCTACTTCATCATAATGTCTGTGATACTCAAACTCATCTTCGTTTCATCCGATATCTTCTCTACGATCGAGCTTTGTTCACTCGTCAAAGGAAGCAATAAGAGAGTCGCAGATTGCGTTGGTAGCTTAGGGTTATTCGATAGACTATACTGGACCACTTGATCTTGGTAAACAGATTGTCCATCATAACTCCAGCTAATTTTAAAGGTCGCATCATGGTCAATATTCGTTGTAGTTTTATTGACCAACATAAATACTGCATATTCCTGTTGCTCTACAGTATAGGTGTTCCCTGTATAATACACAGTGATATCCCCTTGATCGCCAACTTCCGGATGCTCCTTAACCAACTTCTTCCCCAGTTCCATCAAATCAGATGTTTTTCCTTCAAATTGAGGCGCGACAACAAATTTCAAGACCTGTTCCTCTTTAGCAGACGAGGAGGCTTTTGAGGTTTGCTCTGTTTTGCTTGTGGCTGCCTCCTTGGCCTCTTTTTTCGGCTGAGTGCAAGCTGTTAAAACAAGCACACTCGCCAACAATACTAGCATCTTTTTTATGGATCATTTCCCTTCTTTTATAATTGAGTTGGATGTGAAAAACAGTTTCTACTATCATACCGAAAATTAGTTTGAAGAGCAAGTTTGTTAGTAGGGGGAGAGAGGTTAGAGATGAAAAAGAGAGAACCAGGTGGTTCTCTCTAAAATCTATTTTGCTTCGCTTCTTTTTCAACTAAAGCATTAAGAGTTTAGCTCATTACGTTCTTAAAAGAATGCGCTAGGCAGGGAAATCGTTGAATTGTGAATTTGTATTATCCACCATTTTTCGACGAAAATATTGGTCAGAGGTCGTTTTTCCTCCTTGGATATACCGTTCTTGACGTTGCAATCCAGTCTCAGGCGCTTTCGTATACATAGTCTGACCAATTGAATTAGCCATAGAGTCATCTGCTACTCTGAAAGATTCACCAACATTACACAAGAATTCATCCAAAGATCCAATTGTCTCCTTCATTTCAGAAGATAATTTTTTTAAACTATCTGTTGCATTTTGAATTTGTTCTGTAGCACTAGACTCAATGAAATCAGAAGCATTATTTTCTAATTCAGAGCTCAAATCTCGAAAAGCACCATTCACCCTGTTTAAATTATCAGGATTAATATTCTTTAGATTCTTATCCATTTTATCCTTCCTTCTTATCTTGTTCAACCAATATTCGGCGTTCCTTATTTAAGGCTAAATCTTTCTCTACGTCATAATAGGCTTCAAACTCTTCTTTTGTATTAACTTGATGGGCCTGCCCATCCTTACTCAATTCTGCTGGAATTGTGATTCCTTCATAGAGATTGGTATTCGCTGGAACAAATAGTTGGTACAAATTGATAAACTGTTGGACATTGCCATAAACCCTATAATAATCTACTTTTGAATCCGTTAGAAAGTAGATTTGAGAATCTTTTTTACTGAGTAATTGATAGGCTTTTGGATCAACCTTTTCTAACATACTTCCTTTTAATTTATTAGGAAAAAAAGTCAATTGATTCTGACTAATCATATCATTTGCAGTAGAAGTTTCGAGGCCAGTAGTAGACTTTTCTATAATTTTCTTTAATTTTCCCAAATCAACAGAAGGGATTTTTTCAGGGTATACTTGTTTCTTCGTATTCTCCCATTCTATTTTTTTGGTTTCTAGATTTAACCATAACTGCCGAGTTCCTGAATTTTTTGAGTCAAATTTATATACTTCTATCGGTAAATAATCTTTACCATCAATTTCTTCAATACTTCCTGTATTTTCTGGTACATAATTTGAATTATAGTTTTCCACTAACTTATAAAGATCTACACGACTTCCTTCTAACTTTTGATCTTTGATTCGATAAATAGATAGAGAAAAATAAACATCTGGGTCTTCTTTAGGCAACTTTTGTGTCCATCTATACGTTGAATTGTGAAAATAGGTACGAACAATATAACGCTTATTAGATGCTCCATGAGGGCCCAACAAATTCCCACCTTTTTCCTGATCGTACTTGGCAAATAGCTTATCTTCTTCAGGGGTTAAGGACTTCCAATGAACCACAACACCCTGCTCATTCTCCAAAAATTTATAGGAATCGATTTCCCATATGCCAGTGTAGTAATCATATCGTTGATATTTCTCACGTTCTTGATTGACTTTTTCTTGTTTTTGGTGATCCAGAAAGGTAAATAAGCCAAAAACAGCAACCACAATGGCTAGAACCAACGAACCACACAAAATTAATTTCTTTTTCATTTTCCCTCCTAAGCACCATACTTTTCACGAAAATAATTATCAAAATCTGTCATAGAATTCCTACCTACAACTTTTCTTAATGCAAATTGTATTTGGGAAATTTGTTTTGGAGTCATATCCTGTACGGTTAATGGTTTATTTATAATTAACGGACCAACCCCGCCAAGCATACCAGTTCCGACACGTTGGTCTGAATACTCTTCATTTAAAATTTTATCATTGGAATGTTCTCCTAAAAGAAAATCTCTCATGCGAGGATCATTTTTAAATAATTTATTAATTTCATTACGACCTATTTCAACTTTATTTTGTTGTTCTAAGAAGCCCATAACTCCCGTTTGATTCAGCTCTTCTATTCGTTTATATGCCCCATAATCTGTATAGATATCTGAACTGTGTGCGATTGGTTTTGAGTCAAGTGGATCCTTATTATTGCTATCATATAAAATCCATCCCCCCTGACCAATTAAAGCATCATATATATTCTTTTCTATTTTACCTCTTTTCGATTTAAATCCTTCAACTTTTTCATCCAATTCTATAAACTCTTGGAAACTATCTGCAATAGGAGAAAGTACATTCCCTGCATTTTTTACAATTGTTTTTACACGTCCCGATGTCATATCTTCTAAAATATTCTGTGTATTTTCTACACCATCTCCAATATCAGGTTTTATTGAATTAGTTAGTAAACTAAACATACCTGATGCTACTGGACCTCCAACAAATTCTATAACAGCTTTCATTCCATTTTTTGATACAGATAGATAAAATTCTTCTTCTGCTTTCCGTTGTTCCTGAGCTATTTGCTCTAGTTCTAATTCAAACTGACCACCAAGCGAACCAACAATTCCATTCTCAAAGTGAGAAGTATAGTTATTATGATTTGTTTTAGTATCTCCTTCAACTTCGTCATATCTCTGAATAGGAGCACTTTCATTTCTGATAACCACTTTGCTGGTTGTTGAAACAGATAGTTCCCATTCCGAATTAGCCGCATCATTCAATTTAATAGATAGTCCACGACGAACATAACTATCCCTTACTTTGTGGGAAGGAGTACTCTCTATTATATTGTCTCTCTTATGCTCTGTTCCAACTTTTAACACTCGTATTGAAGCCAATAAACCTGATACATCATTCATTTGTTGTAATTTTTTTTTATATTGGTTCCATTCTACTTCATTATAATCAGGAGATTTTTCAAAATTTTTCATATCTGCAGCATGAAGTTTCTTCAGAACTGTCTGTACATTGCTAAGATTTGTTGCGATGTCTTTTACTTTAGATTGATCAACTTTTTCAAGCACATCTAGAAATGATTGCATTTGGTTAATGCCCGATACGCTTCCATCCATCCAATAAGTCATATCTTCTGCAACATTTTTATACGCTCCATCAGAAACTTTAGCTGGATCCTCCGCCATTATATTTGCAATTTCTGCTGTATCTCCCTTCAATTGTGCATTTAGGATCCTAACATCACTTTCCGTACTTACTCTATAAAGATAAACCATTTTATCTTTATTGAGATTACCAGTCTTGATAGCCTCTAAAAGATCCGGAATAGATACTTTCGACACTGCTTTAGCAATCCGAGTTTGTTCTACCAATGACGTAAACAAATCGGCCGAACCGCTAACGCTATCTGATAGTACCGAATCTGCCACTATTATTCCAGTATGAGTCCCTGATCGGGCAAGAATTTCTGTTGTTATATACATGTCTGCTACAGGATCAAAGGCTCCTAAACTAGAATCTCCTTCTCCCATAGCTTCAACAGCTTCATCCAGCACAGTAACTAAATTATCCTTAACAATTGTAATCTCATTCCGTTGAGGTGTAGTAAGAGAATTTAATAGAGTAGTCATTGCATCATCATCTGTGTATGCTAAACTTGAGAACCCCAACCCCTTAATCGCATCTGTGAAAGTAGATATATGATGCCCGTAAGTTCGAATAGCCTCAGGAGCTGTAGAAAATATGGTCGTTTGGATATTGTTTAATACACTAAAGAATGCATTAATAGCCTCTGCTTTTTCACCTTCTAGACTCGTATTGAATTCACGAACTGTATCGTTAGCAGCTAGTTCGAATTTACCAGCGAACCCCTGGATGCTAGTTGCATAATTCTCTAAACCAGAAATATTCTTTACTTTTACTGTCATACATTCACTTCCTTTATGAGTTCATAGCTGCTATCAAAGCACTCTGAGCATTCGCCGCCTTCGTATTAGCTGTTGCTAAATCTGCTTCTACCTGTTTAATTTTGGCACTCAGTAATCCTAGAATTTCCTCTTTTTTTGCTGATAATATTTTCTCTAAAGAAGTCAAGTCTGCTTTTTCTTGGTGTTCTTCATCATCATACTTATCACCTGCAATATTTTCAGAAAGTGTCACCTCATACTTTATAGTTGTTGACTGTTTGTTCAATTTTGTATGAATAGCCCTCAACTTTGAAACTTCCCCTGATAATCTAGTAACTTCAATACTTGCTTCAATAGATGCTCTTGTCAAGGCATTTAATGTCGCTTGATTAGCCATAATTCATCCCCTTCTATTTCATTAATACTTTCACTTTTCTTACAAATCCATCTTCTACATAGTAGTTCACTTGGCTATCAAGTGGTTCTTCACGGACTGGTCGATTGATAACATTTAGGACACTTTGGTCTGTAATCCGCATAGCCACGATCGCTTGTTTATAAAGCTTGATAGATTTTGATACTTCGTCAATTTTTCGATTCAACTGACTACCACTCATAGCTACTGTAGCATAGCCTGCACGCGCCCCTTTTTCAAGGACATAGTTCAGACTAGATTGAAGATCCATACTTAAATCATTCATAAGTTCTAGTTGATTGTATAGCACAATCGTTGCTTCATGTTGCGATTTCTGCTGTTCCAATCTCAATTGGATATTTTCTTCCATTTTCTCGATTCCAGCTACATAATCTTCCTTCGTAGAGAGAATCGTCACACCTTCCATCTCTGGCAATTCATTGTAGGCTGGCGCCAATACAATCACCTTCTGCTTACTGCGGGCAATTTGTTTGACGAATTGTGTCATCTGCTCTTCCTTATCTGTCAGATAGAGAAGGTTGCCTTTCTTGAGATCCCATGTTACCGGTTCAACTGTTTCCAGATCCAATCCGAGTGGTACTTTGCCTTCATCCAGCAAGGCTGCCACATCCTCACGTCCATAGAAGGCTGCTTCTGTCAACTCATCTGGCACCATTGGGATGCCTGCTGGTGTGCGGCCTGTCCACATCTCCTTGAGACTTTGGACTTGATCGCGGAGGTTGTTGATGATTTGGATATCATTGTCTCCTGCGACGGGTAGGGCGAACTGGACGACATCGACTTCGTCACGCTTCATGAGGGCACGTCCTTTGATGTCTTCCATGGTAGACGCTAGTGGGGTTGCTCCCACGATACCGCGGACTTCAGAGATATCATTTTGTGGCAAGGTCAGCTGGTGCTTGAAGTTTGAATAGAGCTGAGCCCGAAGGTTGTTTTGTCGGCTAGCTGTGATGATCAAGTGCACACCGATGCTGAGACCTTCACGGGAGATTCGCATGAAGAGTTTGAAGAGGTCTGTCTCATAAGGCTCGTCCTTCATGGACTCATAGCTATCCATCAGAATGACCATGGTTGGCTCTTGCTTACCGGTCACTTCACGGTAGAGGGCGATGGTGCCGACCCCATGCTCAGACAGGAGCTTCTTGCGACGATCTAACTCGCGGTTGATGATCCGGATGAATTTCTGGATTTTCTCCGTCTGATCCAGTAGCAGGCTATCGGCCACATGTGGCAATTGAGTCAAGGGTGCTAGACCATTGGTTCCGAAATCCAGCAGGTACATGGTCAGATTTTCTGGGCTCTGCTTGCGAGCCAGATCCATGGCGACTGTCTGAAGGAAAGTGGTCTTTCCGGTACCTGGACTTCCGTAAAGGAGGATATTCCCATCTTTGGACAGATCGATAGCGACTGCTTCTTGTTTTTGCGCTTGCGGGATATCGGCTACCCCGATTAGGACGCTTGGAGCTGTCCGTTTTTGCCAAGCCTCGATCGGCACGACCTTGTCCAACTCATCCAGCGTGATCCGCTCTTTGAGCGGTGGCAACCATGGTTGAGCCACAGCTGCGATGTCTTCTTCTTGGTGCAAGTGGTTGATTCCTTGCACGATGACATCCAACTCTGTCGGCACTTCCTTGATTTCCTCTGCCATATCCAGACCGGATAGGTCCTGGTTGAGGACTTCGTATTGGCCCAGTTCATTGATCAAGTAGATGGTATGGTCTTCGATCCCTAGCTGGTCCTTCTCAGGCTGGTAGTCTGCTCCAGACCAGGCGGTTTGGAAGAGTTCATAGACTTCGTTATTCCCCACTTGGAGATAAGCCCGACCGGTCTGGGTGATCTCAGCCGCATCTGCCGTCCGCAGCATCTCCATGGAGTCGCCACGGTCTGCCACCTTGAGGGCTAGCTTGAAGCGGGAGTTTGACCAGATCTGGTCATCCACGACCCCAGAAGGTTTTTGGGTCGCAAGGATCAAGTGTACCCCGAGGGAACGCCCGACACGCGCGATAGAAACCAGCTCCTTGATAAAGTCTGGCTGGTTGACCTTGAGTTCGGCGAACTCATCACTGATCAAGAAGAGGTGAGGAAGCGGTTCGGTCGCTTCACCCAGTTTAAATTTCTTTTGGTATTGGTTGATATGGTTGACCCCATATTGGCCAAAGAGCCGCTCCCGACGATGGATCTCCGCATTAATAGAGGCTAGGGCCCGCATAGACTGGGCACCATCCAAGTTGGTGATGGTCCCAAGTAAGTGAGGCAGATCCTTGAAGAGGTTGGCCATTCCTCCACCCTTGTAGTCGATGAGGAGGAAAGCCACATCATGTGGGTGGAAGTTGACGGCAAGGCTCAGGATATAAGACTGAATGGTTTCAGACTTACCAGATCCTGTCGTCCCTGCGATCAAACCGTGTGGTCCATGAGCTTTTTCATGGAGATTGAGGTAGACCAAATCGTCCTTCCCGCGCAACCCAATCGGCACGGCCAAACTTTGGTAAGGGGCATGGCTCTCCCAACGACTCAAGACCTTGAGGTCATTGAACGTTTCCGCCTGGTACATTTCAAGGAAGGTCACTGAGTCCGGAATCGAGCTCTTGAGCTGTTGGATATGCTTGAGAGGGGCAAGGCCTCGCGAGATGGCTTCCTTGTCATAACCTTCTGGGAAGTGATCCAATTGGAAGTCGAGCTCCCGAAGGACCCCCTCTTGCAAGAGCAATTGCCCTTGGTTGCGGTCCTTGATAGAGATAACCGTTTGAATATTTTCAGAAAGAGATGAGAGCACGTCTGCCACATAGATGATGGAGCAGCCCAGCTCTGTCGGATCCTCACGGAAGAACTCCATGATGACATGGTCCAAAATCAAGGTCTCATCGGTGATGAGCACCACATAGTGAGGGTGGAAGATCTTGGTATCATTGGCTTTTTCTTCCTCTTTTTGCGCCTTGCGGAGCTTGAGGATTTGGTTGAGACTGTTCAAGACCTGATCGCGTGTCCGCTGATTGTAGACAAAGCTACGGACATTCATATCTTGCAAGGTCGCATGAGGCAACCAGCGCATCCAATCCCAACTTTCTTTTTCTTCCTCTGGAATGATCGGAATAATGGTCAGATCATGGTAAGAGTGAAAAACAGCTAATTGGGCAACTAGAAGTTGCAACTGCTCGAGCACGATGGGACGAGGGCCAACATAGCCGACCGGTCCCCGATTAAGGCTGGCTACAATCGGAAGATTGTCGATCTTTTGATGAGCTTGGAACAGGGCATAGCCTTCTTCTTCCAAGGCATCTTTCTTCCCACTGCGCTCTTCCTGACCATATTTGAGCTCATAGCTGGTTGGAACCTTGCCCAAGCCTAAGCGATAGGCCAAAAAGTCAAAATGAAGCGGTGTTTTTTCGTAGATCCGCGAGTCATAGCGTTTGACCATCTTGGTCAAGTCTTCGATGGCTGGAAAATGGTAAAACATGCCTTCCCGTTGCTTCCGAGAGAGCTGTTCCAAGTCCTTGGCCTTGTCCTTGAGATAGAGATGGTAGAGCTCCACGCGCTCTTTCTTGTCTTCTTTGTATTTCTTACGATTCTTGAAGAATCCTTGGACCGAAAAGATCACACTGACCACAGACATGGAGACCGTCGCGATGATATAGAGCCCCCGCGGTTGGAAGATGGTGATCAAGAGGGTCACCCCAACCATGATGAGGGGAGGCATGATCAACTTCAAGAGTTCATCGGATGGTTTTTGAGGCTCCGCACCCGGAGGATTGATCAAAATCTTGTCTTCCGAGCTCCGGTAGATGATCCGAGGAGACCGGTGGTACTCTGGATAGTCCTTGTAAAAGTCGTAGCGCGAATGCAAGCGCGGTACCAGATAAGGACTCACTTCGACCGATCCTTCTACGCCAAATTCTTCCGGATAGAGCTTAAAGGTCACATCTCCAATCGCCAGCTCATCTCCAAAGGCCAGAGGAACAGTCGCTTCAGTGACGAGTTTGTGATTATGGTAGAGTTTACCGGATAAGAGCTGACAAGCCCAGGTCTGGTCTTTTTTCACAAGGAGAAAGCGCACTGGATAATGCAGGCGCACATCCGCACCTTGTTCATCTGCTACCAGGATTTCTTCCTTGTCGAGCAGCTCATAGGTATGGACTTCCCCTGCCGCCAAGTAGCAGACCACATCTCCAAGGATCTTGCTATTTTCAAGCACGCCCTTGTCTTCCCCATATTGGTAGAAGACTTCTCCTTGACTCCATTGGAAATGAAGGGGATGTTCTTGCGAAGAAATGGTCAACTGAGCCGTTTCTTGATTCGATACGGTCGCTGTTTTCCCCTCTTCTAGTGCTAGCTCATAGCGAAAGCCTTTTTTATAGAGTATGATACGTTTTTTCATAGACTACTCCTTGTGTTCGCTAGACTCAGTTGAGCTTGCAGTTGTGGAAGACGAGCTTTCTGTTGAGGAGCCTTCTGTAGACGAAGCCGTTGTTGAGCTGCTAGTGGAAGATTTGGTTTCATCTGTCTCTGCTTCCAAGAGTTTAGAGCGGGCATCCCAGTATTTTTTGTATTCGCCCTCAAGCTCAGAGAGTTTCTTCTCGCGCTGTTCACCAGAGAGTTTTTCGCTATCACGTGTCGCCTTGATTTCTTTGCGAAGGGCATAGATGATCAAGTCTGAATCGTCGATCCGCTTGGCTGTATCCAAGGCTTGGGTAAAGTCATGACGGCCGATATAGATCCAGTAGTGAAGATAGAGACTGTCTGACTTGAGCGTGACGTTGTTGAGGATGACCTTCTTTTGGTCCTCTGAGAAATTCAAGCCTTGCAAGTAAGACGTCGCCAACTCGTATTTCTGTGTCGTTGGAAGACTGCTTGGAGCCACTCCCTCCAACTCATCGATCACACCGGTGTAGTCTACTTTAAGAAAAGCAGTATCCGCTTGAAGCAACTTTTCTTTAAAGGGGGCTTGGAAAAAGACCAAATAAATCAAGGGCAAGAGTAAGAGGGCCACTACAGCTGAAAGCCATACTGTTGCCAACTTAAAGATTCGGTGTTGACGACTTGAAACCAAGGTCAAGGTCTTTTCTTCCTCTTCCTTGCGTTCTTGGTAGGCTTTCTCTAAGAGAGCTTTCATCTCTTCTAAGCTAGCAGCATCACGGATTTCTACCAAGAAATCAGGCAGATCTTCTAATTCAAGTGTGCCTTGATAGAGCTCCATGAAATCCCAGTCCCCAAAAAGAGTGACCGCATAGCACTTGGCCTGCCGCAAGAATTCAACCTGATCCCACTTGCGTGGCACCATCATTCCCGGCACCCCGCGATAAGCGATCTTGACTTGCGCATCCTTGGTCACAAACAAATTGATAGGATGCAACATAAAGGTCACCGGAAGCTCCAAGGCTGGCGCCAAATCCAAGACATTGATAGCTAGACGCAGACGGTCTGAAACCGGTAATGCCTTGATTTCTTCAGCACTCAAGCCTAGCGCATCTGTCTGATAGGTCAGATGAATCTGGTCTTGATCCGCTGTCATGCTTTGCTCTAAAAACAAGGGATGATGGAGATCCAAAATCCATAAATTGCGTAAATCTTGGCTATCCACTTCTGAACGCTTAAGGTCCAGCCGCCAGCTCGTTTCTTCTTTTTCAAAACGGAAGACTTGTTCTTCCAGTGTAAATTGTTCTTCTTTCACCTTACCACTCCTCAATCTCGATCAGATCACCACTCGTGATCGGATACTCTTGTACCACCTTGCCTTCATCCAGCAAGATGCCCTTATTTACCACGCGCAACTGATACTTGCTTCTAGGTTCCATGGCAGACCCAAAGATCTGATCCAATTCCCGAATCAAGCGTCGCACCTCCATCCGTGTTGGGATTCGGAGGTCATGGCTTGCACCATTCATACGGAAGGTGACATTGATATGTTGGTCCATTTAGGCCTCTTTTCTATAGATTCGATAGGAAATGTAGCCAGCAATCCCAAAGAGAAGGACACTCCAAGCCAGCATTTGCAAGGCTGGAATAAAATCCGACAAACTAGCCGAATTGTCCTCCACATTGGACTCAAATTTAGATAATTTTTGATTTTCAGGCTGGAACAGGTCCGCTTCAGGCCCTGTTTTTTTCTTTCCCTTTATAGCAGAAAACAACTGGCCGTCTGAATCGGTCAATTGTTTCTCTTGCTTGCGTTTTTCATCTGCTATTTTTTTCTGATCCTTCTCATTGAAAAGAGACTCAGTCGCATCCAATTGGCCCCCAAGTGTCTTTTCCTTCTCTGTCTCAAGACGTGAGTTGTTGACCTGCAGACGATTATCAATAAAATCATCTGCAGAAACAGCAACTACTGGAATGAGACTAAAGACAAAGAGAAGATACATCATTTTTTTCATAAGCTTGATTCAATTTCCTTTGTTTGAGTAAACTTCTTTGGAATGAAGATATTGGCAACCGCCAAAAGTCCGAAGAAGACCAACAATCCGAAGAAGACGCCGATACCGGCTGTTTGTCCATCAAAGTAACCCGCAAACTGTCCTTCTAAAATAGAAAGGAGGTTAACATTTTTCACCAGTGCTGGAAGGCCTGACAAGGTCGCGGTCGTTCCGATCGCACTTGATAGGTAGACATAGCTGATCAACATGAAGAAGGCCAGTCCCATTCCAATCACACGGAAGTGTTTCAAGAGAAGGTATTGCAGTTGTACCAAGACAAAGCTTGCTAGAACCGCTAAGAATACCCATGAAGGTACATATTCACGACCAACAGAGAGTTGAATACTTGAAATCATTCCGATCACCAGTCCAAGGATGAGAGAAAGTCCCACAAGGACACCGACAGACAAGAGATCTGATTCTTGCAAGCGATCCAATTTGAAACGATCCTTAACCTTACGGATGATTGGCTGAGTCGCAAAGAGATAAGCTGTAAAGAGGCTCAAGACTTCCAACATAAAGATCCAGATAAATGGACGGTAGACGTTGATGGTCGCTTTCACAGAAGACGATTTCTCTGCAACTGGATTTGACAAGAAGTCAAGCAAGACTTCATTCGGCACTCCGTTTTCATAGGCATTGTTGAAGACCTTACGGAAGGCTTCGACGAAGTTCCCGTTTTCAGACAATTCCTTGTCGAATTCACCCATCAAGCTCTCTGCATTGCTAGACAATTTCTCTGTATTGCCTTGGGCTTTTTCCAATTCTTTGTTCAATTGACTAAAGATTTCATTGGTAGAGTTAGCAGCTTCTACATTGCTACGAGATGAGCTCTTAACGCCTTCTGTCGAGCTCAATAATGACGTGTATTCAGAACCAAGGGCTGACAAATCTGCATCGGTCTTGGTTTGAGCCTGTGTCACTGTTTCTTGTGATTTTGAGATCTCTTCTAAACGTTTTTGAAGCTCTGCATATTGCGTCAATTGATCGTTGATATTTTGGGTTAGATCCTTGTTGGTGTTTTCGATCGCTTGAAGATTGGCCTGCAATTGTGGTCCCAAGTCTTGCAACTGTTGGAGTGTACCATCTAACTGGGCTTTCACACTCTTCGTTGCATCCCCAGATTCATCCGTTTCAATACTCTTACGGTAGTCCTTCATGTTACTTGAAACAGCAGCCTTCACGATGTCGACCAAAGCGTTTGTCAAATCCATATCTTCGATTGGATCATAGAGCGAATGACGATCTCCCTTTTCATCTTCTGGATAGTAGGCATCGATCAATGCTCCTGCGCGTTGATAATCCAAGGCGATTTCACTAGCTTTCGATGCATAGTTAGCGACAGCTGTTTTCAAATCTTCTGCAGATACGGTCACACTGGTTGAAGAAACTCCATTCACAAGGACTTCAACATCAATCGCGCTTGGCATAGCTCCTCCATCTTCAACAAGGTGAATTTGAATTTGTTTGCCATCTTTCAGTTCGACTTCCTGCTCGCCGCTACCTGCATAAGTATGTCCATCATAGGTCCAAGTATCAACCTTGACTCCTGCTGGCACTTGGATGCTAACCTTCTGTTTTCCAGATTTAGCATTGAGGACATCCGCAACTGCCGTTGATTTGGCATCCACTTCTGCAGCCAATCGTTTTAATTCATCGGCATTCCCTTTTGCTTGCGCCTTCGTTCCAGCAAAAGCACTATCAAAATTAATCGCTGCGTTGAGATTCCCATACTTATTCAGATTAAGACTAGCAGGGTCTAAAGACGGAAGTTTTTCAATCGCTTGACGAATGTCATCATCCGCTTTATCTCGAGCCTTGCTGATAGTTTCGATTTTTGGTTTTCCAAGCAAGGTACGAAGAGTGACTTTGTCTCCTTCTTTTAGACCATAATAGTCAAGGATCTTCGTTTTTACAGAAGACTCGATGTTCTTTTCGTGCTCATCTAATTTGTCGCGTTCTGCCTTGATCCCTTTTTCGAGGTCTGCCACACGATCATTCACATCTTTTGTCAAGCCTGCATAGGTCTTGGTCCCTGAAGCATCTCCTTCTGTTTCAGTTGGTTGACTCAATTGTTTGGTAATTGCTTCTTGGTTTTGTTGTAGATTCTTATACAACTCTTGGGTCTTTTCACTGACAACAGACTGGTTCATAGACATCAGCTGGTTCATGAACTCTTCATGGCTGATCTTATCCTCAGAGCGTTGCTTGATCAATGTGTCGAAGTTTTGACCGTACTGATCCTGAGATTGGGTCAATTGATCAAAAGCCTGTGTATAAGACTCAAGGACTGTCTTCAAGGCATTATTCGACTCGACAGAAGACGTAGACAAGCTATAGAGACTTGGAAAGATATTCTTGGAATCCAAGGCCGAATCCAGCAAGTTGCTTCGGTATGAACCAATGTTGGTCGATTGGATTTTGTTACTTGTTTCCACGTTCTTCTGAGCTGTATAAAGGTTGCTCAAAATGCTAACCATATACATATCAACCAACTGGCTATTCAAGTCTGAAACAATATCTTTAGCGACTTTATTGGCCTCGTTTTCAACCTGAGAATTTCCAGCCGCATTGACCTTATACGTCACAGTTGTCTTCTCTGCATTAACCGCGTTCACTTCCAAGACCTTCTCTGAGAAGTCACTTGGAATGACAATCATCAATTGGTACTTGCCATCTGCAAGCCCTGACTCAGCGGCTCCACGAGGGAGTACAGACCAGTTTTGTGAATTATCCCGTTCGATATTCTTTACATAGCTAGCCCCAAGGTTGTATTCTTTATCATTCAGTTTGACCGCCTTGTCTTCATTGACAACCGCAATGTTGAGCTTGGTGTTTTCTGTCGTTTGCACGGTCTTGGCTTCGTTTTGCTTTTGGTCCTTTTGAACCGTCGTATAAAGACCCACTACAGATCCCATCAAAAGGAGCACAACCGCACTCTGACCGATGTATTTTAACCATTTTTTATTTTTAACTTCCATACCTTTTCCTTTTTCTAATTCATAGATACAAAATAGGGGTTAGGAATTAAAAATCTAACCCCTATTTTCTATATATCAAAAGACAAAAGGGTGATCTACCTACAAGAAGTAAGATCACCTCCAAGACTATCTTAGTGGATTTGTGCAGCGATATCTTGGTCAGTTTGTTCAACGATATCAGCAACTTTGATCAATTGAGCGTTGATGTCTTCCAACAATTGAGCGAATTGTTTGATTTTTGGAGACAATTCGTTGAATTGTGCTTCAAAGCTATCAAATGCAGATCCATCCCAGTTTGCGTCGATGACTTGTTGTTCATGAGTCAAAGTGTTAAGGATTTGATCGATTTCTTGAGAACCTTGTGCATAGCGTTGTGCTGATTGACGTAGTTCTTCTGGAGTTAATTTAATTTGAGCCATATGTTTCTCCTTTTGGGCTGATACCCTTATATTTTTTTCATAAACAATACATTTTAGTACGAATTAGTAAAATGCCAGATAACTGTATATTTTACCTTTTGCTCCCTGTTTGTATTATTTACTTAAAAATATCTTAATGAAATATTGCCAGAATGTCAAGTTTAGAGGGCTAACTGATAAAACATTGTAACTTTGTTACAATTGTGTAACATTTTGTCATAAATCTGTAATATATTTTCTGAATTCCTTGCCCCAGTAGTCTCCAACTAGTATTATTTCTGAGAAGAAAAGAAGACACTCTGTCCTTTTATATTAACTCAACACATAGATAAAAATTGTTGATTTTAGGTGTTTTTAAAAGCAAATTTTGAAGATTTTTGTATATTTTTTCATTTTTAAAACTTTTATCGTATAATGAAACCTGTTCAAAACTTGTTTCATACAAGATCGAACACCATTAACCTATAAGGAGTATATATGAAAAAATTTCTACTTGCCTCTGTCTGTCTACTAGCTCTTACCGCTTGTAGCCAAGGCCAACAAGGCAAAGGAACTACTGCCGCTTCTTCCAAACAAGAGGCCACTCAAAACAAAAAGGAGCAAGTCCAAACCAAGACCTTTGTTAGTGACCTCGGTGATCACCACCAAAACAAAATTCAAATTGGCTACAAGAATGAGGAAATTGTCTCTTTTACTTTCCTTAGTTTTGAACCCATTTCCTCAGATTTGCAAGACATGGATCTTCCTGAATTAAAGGAAATCTACCAAGAAGAATTAGAACATAGCGATATCTATAAAACCTTAAATGGTAAGCCTGGACTTAGCTTCCGCATTCAAATTTCAAAAGATAAACAATCCTATGCTAAAGTCTTACAGGCTGACTTCTCAAAAATCAAGAAAGATGAGTTTGCTACCATCTACGGAGATCAAGGGGAGGAAGAAAGAGCCGAGTTCAAGAAATACCTCAATGGCAAACCTCAAGATCTCTTTACCTATTTCAAAGATCAAGGTCTCAAAGAAGAAAAATAAAAAGAGCTTCCTGAGTTTCATCACCACACTGGTGAGGGCTCAGAAAGCTTTTTCTTATTTGTTCAAGATTGAAAGAGTTTCAAGGAGATTGTCCGCATGAACTTCAATGGTATCTCCTGTCGCTTTGATTTTCACTTCTACGATACCTTCAGCTGCTTTTTTACCAACTGTTACGCGGATTGGAAGTCCAATCAAATCACTATCGCTGAATTTGACACCAGCGCGTTCATTTCGGTCATCCACCAAGACTTCATAGCCTTTATTCACCAAGGCTTCTTCGATCCGATCGGTCAAAGCAAGACTCGCTTCATCTTTAACATTGACTGGAATCAAATGCACATCAAATGGCGCCAATTCTTTAGGGAAGTTAATTCCCCAAGCGTAACGGTATTCCCCTTTTGGAGTCTTATTGACAAAGAGGCGTGCATGTTGCTCCATAACGGCTGAAAGAAGACGGCTGACACCGATCCCGTAGCAGCCCATGATGATTGGAACCGCACGACCGTTTTCGTCCAAGACATCTGCTCCCATGCTAGCGGAGTAGCGTGTGCCGAGTTTGAAAATGTGACCGATTTCGATCCCACGTGCAAAGTTCAAGACCCCTTTCCCATCTGGTGAGATCTCGCCTTCACGAACTTCACGGATATCGACGTATTCTGCAGTAAAGTCACGTCCTGGGTTGACACCAGTCAAGTGGTAGCCTGTTTCATTGGCACCGACTACTGCATTACGGCTGTCTTGGACCTTGCGGTCTGCGATAATCTTAACATTTTCAGGAAGATCAACTGGACCGAGAGAGCCAAAATCAGCTCCCAATAATTCTTTTACTTCCACTTCGGTTGCAGGTTCAAAGAAGTCTGCGCCGAGGTGGTTTTTCAACTTCACTTCATTGAGCTGATCATTACCTACGAGAAGGACAACAACAGGCTCACCATCTGCGATGTAAACCAAAGTCTTGATAGTAGCTTCTTCTGGAACATTCAAGAATGCAGCTACTTCATCAATCGATTTGACACCTGGTGTTTCCACGCGCTTCACTTCTTCTTCCGCTACGACACGGTTACTTGGCTTGTATTCGTTAGTAGCCATTTCCAAGTTCGCAGCATAGGTTGATTCACTTGAATAGGCAATGGTATCTTCACCAGAGACCATCCATTTGAGCAATTCTGCTTTGATTTCTTCTTGGACTTCTGCTGGGATCTCATCAAAGGAAGCCACTGATTTGTCTAAAACAATCCAACGATCCAAGTCTGTACGAGCAGGTGTAACAGCCATAAACTCTTGGCTATCTTTTCCGCCCATGGCACCACCATCACCGATGATGGCTTTGTAGTCGATGCCACTGCGGGTGAAGATCCGCTCATAAGCTGCTTTGTATTCATCGTAAGTGACATCCAAGCTATCGTAGTTAGCATGGAAGCTATAACCATCTTTCATGATGAATTCACGGGTCCGAAGAAGACCGTTCCGTGGGCGTTTTTCATCGCGGTATTTTGGTTGAATTTGGTAGAGATTCAACGGCAATTGTTTGTAAGATTTTACGGAGTCGCGCACAATAGCGGTAAAAGTTTCTTCGTGAGTTGGACCTAAGATAAAGTCAGAGCCTTCACGGTTTTTCAACTTATAAAGGTCTTCCCCGTAAGTTTCGTAACGACCAGATTCACGCCAGAGATCCGCACTCAAAAGTGCTGGAGCAAGCATTTCTACTGCTCCAATTTTTTCAAATTCTTGGCGCATGATGCCTTTTGCTTTTTCAATCACTCGATTTGCTAATGGCAGATAAGAATAGACACCAGCTGAGACTTGGCGAACATAACCTGCACGCAACATCAAAGCATGGCTAATGACTTGAGCATCGCTTGGCATTTCGCGAAGCGTTGGAATCAACATTTTACTTTGTTTCATGGACAATATCCTTTTCTATTTCAAAAATAATTTCATAATATCATTCCAGGTGACAGCAATCATCAAAATAACCATTACAGCTACACCTGCAAGCGTCATATAGGTTTCTACTTCTTGTTTCAGTGGCTTTCTCCGGACGACCTCGATCAAATTGATCAAGATTTTTCCTCCATCCAAAGCTGGAATCGGGATTAGATTGAAGATCCCAATATTAATAGAGAGCATGGCCATAAGAGACAAGACTGCTGGAATCCCTAATTGAGCAGCTTGTGAGCTGGCATTGTAGATGGCGACCGGACCTCCCAGTTTATTGAGACTAAAGTGGAAAATGATATCTTTCAAAGCTCCCAAAATCCGTGTCGCTGTATTCCAGGTATCTGTAAAACCAGACAAGAGTTTATCCACAAATCCTGTCTTGAGGCCATTTGTCACACCCAAATAGTAACGATTCCCTGACTTGGTTGGCTTTACTTTGACTTCTTTTTCTTGGCCGTCTGTCTTGACCTTCAGGGTCAATTCAGGAGCCGTCTTGCTATCCTTGGTTGCTTTCTCAACAGCGTCTGTCAGCTCATCCCAGTTGCTAACGGTATCGTTGTTGACTTGAAGGATCTGAACGTTGCTTTTGACACCGACCTTAGCCAGCGCCCCATCGGGTGCCACCTGAACATTGTTGCTGTAGTAGTCAATCGCACCACCGCGCATAAAGGCTAAGAGTGAATAGACGACAATACTGAGGATAAAGTTGTTCATAGGACCCGCAAAGTTGGTGATCAACCGTCCCCAAATGCTGGCATTCTGATACTGAACATCTCTCGGTGCAATCCGCACTTCCGTCCCATCTTCCTCAACGATGGTCGCATCATGATCAACACTATAGGTCTTGGTCTCATCGAGAACCAAGCCCGTAATTTCCAGTTTGTCTTCAAAGTCAAACTGGGTGACATTCATAGGAAGGGCTGTCTGATCCAGATTCTTTCCTGAAAGATTGATCCGGACGACCTTACCAGCCTCATTTAGCGTCAAGCTGACAGGCGTTCCGGTTTTAATCTCAGTTGTATCCTCACCCCAGCCAGCCATACGAACATAGCCACCTAAAGGTAGAATGCGAATGGTATAAGCTGTTCCATCTTGACCAATATGGGCAAAGATCTTTGGACCCATCCCGATCGAGAATTCTCGCACCAGGATGCCCGATTTTTTTGCAAAATAGAAATGACCAAACTCGTGAACGAGAACGATCACTCCAAAAATAACAATAAAGGCAATAAACTGCATCGTTCTATATGTGGTTTCCTTTCTATCACTTCTGTCTTAGAATAAGCCCAAGAAATGCATCAAGGGAAAGACAAAAATCAAACTATCAAAGCGGTCTAGAACACCACCATGTCCTGGAATAAATTTCCCAGAATCTTTCACACCGAAGTGGCGTTTAATCGCACTCTCTACCAGATCTCCAAACTGACCTGCAATACTAAAGAGGATGGTAAAGAAGATCATAGCAAGAAAACCATGTCCACCTGCCACAGAGCGATCCACGATCATATAGATCACAGTTACCGCAACTGCAGACAAGATTCCCCCAAGACTGCCCTCAATCGTTTTATTAGGAGAAACCGCAGGCATGAGCTTGCGTTTCCCAAACCGGCTTCCTACCAGATAAGCACCTGAATCTGTAGCCCAGACAATAAAGAGGGCCAATAAGACCTTATCAATACCAGCGATTCGCGCATCTACTAAGGAATGGAAACCAAGTCCAACATAAAAGCTGGAGGCAATGGGGTAGACCACATCTTCATAATTGTAATTCTGAGCAAGAACAGTTGTTCCCATGAGAATCAAGACAACCAGACCATAGGCAATCATATTGCCATCTGCTGGAAGGTAAGGGAGGTAGTCCTCGATCGGCAAGGTCAAAACGAAGGCCGCTAACATGGCTAGCGCTCCTTCAAAGGTCGCTGTCTCAAGCCCCTTCATCTTGAGCAATTCATGAACCCCTAGCATGGCGATCAAGCCAATCACAATCTGGAAGAATACCCCTCCAACCATTACTGTTGGAATGAAAAAGAGCAGGGCAATTCCTCCAAAAATCACACGTTTTTGTAAATCTTTCGTCATCATCTTCTCCTAAACACCACCAAATCTCCGATGGCGATGGCTATATTCTACTATGGCACTTCTTAGTGCTTCCTCTCCAAAATCTGGCCACATCACATCTGTGAAATACAACTCACTATAAGCGGCCTGCCAAGGAAGGAAATTACTCAAACGGATCTCTCCGCTGGTACGGATAATCAAATCCGGATCCCTTAGGACGCGTGGCAAACTCTCGGTATAGAGAGAATCAGCGATCATCTCTTCTGTGATATCTTCTGGGCTAAACTTCGCATCCAAGACCTCTTGGGCGATCTGCTTCACGGCCTGAGTGATCTCTGCACGCCCACCATAATTGAGTGCGAAATTCAGGATCAAGCCTGTATTGAGATGGGTCATCGCTTCTGCTCTTTCCAAAGCCTCTAGCGTTTCTTTTGGTAATTTCTTGGTATCACCGATCATTTGAATCTTGACATTGTTGCGATGCAATTCGGGGACAAAACGATCATAAAATTCGACCGGCAAGTGCATGATGAACTTGACTTCATCTTCAGGGCGTGTCCAGTTTTCCGTAGAAAAGGCATAGACCGTCAAGACCTGTACCCCCATATTTTTTGCTGCAATGGTCACTTCTTGGAGAGCTTCCATCCCCGCCTTATGACCAAAGACACGCGGTTGCATCCGCTTTTTCGCCCAGCGACCATTGCCATCCATAATGATCCCAATGTGTTTCGGGACTTCTAAAGGTATCTCGATTTTTTCTTTTTTCTTAAAACGAAACATGTTTTTCTACCTATTTCAATATTTATCGCTTCATTATACCATAAATCCCCATAAAATAGGGACTCTGGCCTCTTTTTTGAACCAGCAGGACTTTCCTTCATCACATCGTCCTATTTGCCCACCAAAAAAGAGGCCCTTGCCTCTTCTTTAATGATTATTCTTCGATGGCTGAATCGGCATCTGAGCTAGCACCTTCTGTAGCAGTAGCTGAAATCCCTTCTGATACAGGAAGAACTGTTTTGATCGCTCCCAATTCAAAGGTCAGGTAGACACCATCAACATCCAAGACAACGGTCTTGCGGTCTGTGTCGACTTCATCGATGGTTCCGTACAAGCCACCAATCGTGATGACTTCATTTCCTTTTTGAAGTTTATTCAAACTTTCCATCCGTTTTTGGTACTGTTTCTTTTGGCTACGGCTCATGAAGTACATCAAACCGACCATAAGAACGAGCATAATTAGCAAACTTCCGCCTTGCATATGTTTCTCCTTTAATTTTCATATATGCTATACTATATCAAATTTCGCCCGTCTTTTCAAGTTTTCCCATCCTCTTCAAGCAAAATCAGGCTCCAGTCTCAGAGAGGAGGCAAGTTTTGATGAAAAAGAAAAAAACCACGAAAAGTGGGCTACTGACTAGTCAATCGTAATGCCATACTTTTCATGATTCTCATCATACCAATCAATCAAGGCCAAAGCCGTTTGATAGGTAATATTTTTGATTTTACTCGTTCCCTTCGTCAAAGTCGCCAAGCTCATTTTGCTGATGTTTGTTTCAGTTGCGACACGATAGCTCGTCAAGCGACCATCAACCATCAGTTGAACAACGGCTTCCACTTTTCTGTATTCGGGAGTTGAGTAGATATCAATTGTATTGCTCATCTTACTTCCATTCCTCAAATTTTATTCTTGTATAGATTATATACTTATTTTCTTTATTTATTAATAATTTTGCTCAAATTGGATTAATTTCACTAATTATTGATGTTTTTTTAGCCCAAATAGGAGGATTTTGGCCTTATACGGCGAATAATTTCCCCCAGGTGGGAAGAAAAAATAAAGACTGCTATATGATAGCAGCCTCTATTTTTCACAAACTAATTCGCCTTAGTCTGCTTGTTTATCAGTGTTTTCTTCCTTCTTTGTGTCTTTTTCTCTGATCACAAGGACACCATCTTCCATGTCAGCTTCAAGATGTTTGGCATCCAAGTTATCCAAGTGGAAGTCTGTGACTTTGTCACGGATTTGTTGTTCAACTACCCGACGGAGTGGACGAACACCCATCACTTCATCATAACCTTCTTCAGTCATGTATTCTTTAGCTGCATCGCTCACTGCCAAGTCGATTTCTTTCTTAGAAAGGGTCTTATTGACATCTACCAACATCAAATCAACAATCTTAGAAAGGTCTTCCTTGCTCAAGTGTGAGAATTCAATAACAGCGTTGAAACGGTTCAAGAATTCTGGACGGAAGTAAGGTTTCAAACGATCCATGAGTTCTGGTTTATCCGCATCTTCTGTCAAGTTAGCTTCATAGCCAAAACCTGCGTTTGAAGTGGCGATAATAACAGTGTTCTTGAAGTTTACAGTGTTCCCTTGACCATCAGTCAAACGACCATCATCCAAAACTTGAAGGAGAAGGGTGATCACTTGAGGGTCCGCCTTTTCAATTTCGTCGAGAAGAACGATTGAGTATGGGTTACGGCGAACACGTTCTGTCAAGGTATTGCTGTTGTCATCGTAACCAACATAACCAGCTGTTGTACCAATCAATTTAGAAACGGCTGTACGGTCGCTGTATTCTGACATATCCAAACGGATGATGGCATCTTTGGTTCCGAACATATCAAGAGCCAATTGTTTAGCCAACTCAGTTTTACCAACACCAGTCGGACCTACAAAGAGGAAGCTACCGATTGGGCGGTTCCCTTCGTCAAATCCTGCACGGTTCCGACGGATGGCACGTGCCACTGCTTCAACGGCTTTATCTTGACCGATAACCTTAGTTTGCAAACGGTGACCCATATCTTTCAAACGTTCGATATCAGTTGCACCCATTTGTGACACTGGAATACCCGTCATCCGTTCTACAGATTCAGCCACATCGTTGATTGTTGCCGTTACTTTATGGTCTTCCGTATGGTTTTCAATTTTCTTTTCAAGTTCTTCGATACGAACTTTTGCATTAAGAGCTGCTTCGTAATCTTCTTTAGCAGCTGCAGCTTCTTGTTTAGCTTTTTCTTCTTCAATTTCATGTTCCACAGCATGGACATCTGTTACTGGATGTTGGGCTGCCAAGTGAGCAGCTGTCACATCGACCAAGTCAATGGCCTTATCAGGCAAGCTACGTTGTGGAATGTATTGGATCGAATAATCAACCGCTGCTTTCAAAACTTCATCTGGCAAGATGACATTGTGGTGTTTTTCATAAAGATCACGGATCCCTTGGAGAATCTTGAAAGTATCTTCAGCTGATGGAGCATTGACTTTCACTTCGTTGAAACGACGAGCAAGAGCTGCATTCTTCAAGATGGTGTTACGGTATTCATCTTGAGTAGTTGCCCCAATGACTGTCAATTCCCCACGTGAAAGAGCAGGTTTGATGATATCCGCAAGACCTTTAGAGCCTTGACCATCACCTGTGCTACCTGCACCAAGGATTTGATGGATTTCATCAAAGAAGAGAATAACATTTCCCATAGCTTTGACTTCTTGGATAAGATTTTGAATATTTTCTTCAAAGCTACCACGGTATTGCGTACCAGCTTCTAGACCAGAAATATCAATCGAGATGATTTCTTTATTCTTGATAGCAGCTGGAACATCCCCGTTCACAATAGCTTGTGCCAAACCTTCTACAACTGCTGTTTTACCAACACCGGCATCCCCTACAAGGACAGGGTTGTTCTTGGTACGACGAGACAAGATTTCAGCCGTTTCTTGAATTTCTTTATTGCGTCCGATAACCGGATCCAATTTTCCTTCACGTGCTTCTTCGGTCAAGTTGCGGCCAAGTTTTGCAAGGATCCCATCTTGTTTCATTCCTTTACCTTGATGGTGTTGCACTTGCTCACTTCCTTCATTTGGAAGTTGACCAGTTTGACGGTAGATAGCGAATTCTTCTGGTGTCACTTCACGACCATTAATCATGTAGCGACGGCTTTCAGAACGGAAACCACCCATGTTTCCCATTAGTTGATTGAAAAGATCATCCATATTGTTAAAGTTGTTATTCATATTGTATACCTCTAATTTACATAATTTTAATTCATTCTTGAAAATTAGCAGACCAATTGGCTGCTATTCGATTGTTTACATAATTTTAATTCATTTATTTAATAATAGCCCTACAGGCTAACAGTTTCTATTTTCCTTTTATCAATTAGTTGTCTTAATTCTGGAAATAGCATATTACCATCTCCTTTCCACTATTGATCTTGTAAACCAGTAGGTTTTTCAACCTCTTTTTGTTTACATAAATTATTATAACGTAGACTGATTTCTTTGTCAACACTTTTTTACATAATTTTTAAAAATTTTTTAAAAAAATCTGGAGTCACTCCAGATTCCATATTTAAATAGAAGTTCTTGGCTAGATAGATTTAAATTTACCAGCTTTTTCTTGAATAGACGTCTGTACATCTTTAGCAAATTGACCCACCATGGACTGATCCAGTTGCTTTCCAACGACCTGGACGTCTTCTTCGGCTACTGTTGTAATCGCAGTCAATCCATCATTGTAACGTTTCTCAACTCCTGCCTTGCAGGTCAATAAAACGGGCGCATAGACAACACGGATTAAATCTTTTTCAAGTTTCTTTCGGCTTTCGATGATCCTCATCTTATCTTTCATATCTAAATCAAAGAAATCTTTGACTGGACTATCACCCATACTTCCTCCTCTTCTATACTATGAAAACTATGAAACTTTATCTTGTGCAAACTCCTCTTCCAGTTGGCGTCTATCTTTCCGGTAGGATTGCCATAAATTCTCTTCCTCGATTTCGATCTGTTTTAAAGCTACTTGTGCAGTTTCTCTAGCTTCGAGATCATACTCTTCGATACAGCGATGGAGGGACTCCCATCCACAACTGACATCTGCATCCTGCTCTTGTAAAAAAGAAGCCGCCATCGTATACTCTTCTTCCAGCATCTGGGTGAAGAGCTGCTGTTTTCTTTCTACTAAGCAACGCTTTTCATCTAACTCCAAGCGCGCTTTTTGAAACTCTCTTTCCAAGTGAGCTAGTTTCTTTTCCTTTTTCGAAAGAGTAGATGAAATTAATAAGTTAGTTGTTCCCACTGGTTCATTTCTCCTGCTATTTCTTGATCTTTTTCTTTTAATAGCTCAATTCCTGCATTCACTTGCTCGTTTAATGCATGGAATTCATTCGATAAGGACTGATATGCAGCCAAACGATTGTCAAACCTTTCTCTTACTTCAGTGACAACTGTTTGCCTTGTTGCACCAGCCTGTGCATAAGCCTCTTCTACTTCCGCAAGATTGAGAATGAAGCCTTTCGGAACGGTCTGTAATACTTTCTCCAAAGCTTCTAAATCCGTATCCAGCTGTACCTTAGATTTTTGAGCTTGCTCCAGCCCCTCATCCACTACTCGAATCAATTCATCAGAAGCCAAGCGCGCCTGCAAAGCATCCAGATAGATCCGTTCACTTGAGCTCAGTCCACCACCTGTTTTTTGTAATTTATCTTTTAGGCGATAGTAAACCTTCATCCGCTCTTCAATGATTTCCTTGCGAGTGATGGCTTCCGTTCCCTTTTCAAGAACCAAATTTCCATTCTTATCATAGATATAACCATGCATCATATGTTGCAGGCCAGTATTTTTTAAATCATTAGTTTTGAGGTGCTTGACAATCCCACTGGATTCCTTGCTTCCAGAATCCTGATAGCCCAAGCTAACCAAATCTTTATGGTCAATGTGGTTGTAGATTTTGTACTTCAGCGCATCTATACGCGCTTTTTGCTCGGGTGTTAGGATAGGATAGGCATTAGGGCCATTATATAGGTGTACGGTCCCAATATGAGAAGCTTCCTCTTCCGTCAAACAGGCAAGCGCATACTGAATATTCATAGAACCCAGAGAGTGACCGTATAGATCAATCTTGGCATTGGGATATTTTCGGATCACCTCTTTCAAATGAGCTGCAGCATCTTTAAACTGCGGAGGCGGGAAAGTCCCGTTTTCATCATTGTATTTTTTTAAAAAAGCAGCTCCCACTAAAGCAGGAAATTTAACTTGTTCTTCGGCTGTTCTTTCTGCAAAAAAGCCGACCGCATCTGATGCTTTTTCCTGTATGAAATTGCTGACAGGATTGTCCAGCGCTTTTTTCATAAACCTGCCAAAGGGCGTGGCATCCGGCGGAAGCCTAACAGAATTAGGAACAACCGCATCTTCAAAAGCTTCTACAAAATTGTTAAAATCATCTTTAGCCTTATCACGCGCATACTTCTTCGCATATTCAGTTGCATACTCGCTCGCACCACCAGGGTTCAAAATATTGGAAGCTGCTGGCAGGTCTGTCCCTACCCAATCTGTAAATGTATCATGGAGTAATTTTTGGGTACTTATTTCAGTTTCAGATCCCTTCATCAAAACTGTTACATCATGGATTTGAGCACGATTTTCATCAGAAGCAGAATAAGGAACTGCTTTTTGTTGCGCGCCTTGGCCATTGTTAGTAAGAACGAATACCTGCTCCTCATTGCCATTGGTACTATCATAAATATGGGCGACATTACCAATGTATTCTCCCGTTTTCAATCGTACATCTTGATTATAGCTTTCTACCTCATACTCTTTATACGCAATTTCTTTCTTTATTTTATCTGAAAATGATTTATCAAAAGCCATTATTTACCTCTTAATTTATCTGATAATTCTCCTGAGATGACATAACCATTTTGTTCAAATTTGCCATCTGATTCCTCTGTCAAAGTTGTTGTAATTGTTAGGTTATTATCATCATTGATTATAACTTTTATTATTAGTCCTCCCATTGGATTATACTTCAATGAATTTTCATTTATCTTGTAACTTTTTATAATTCCTTTATCTGTTAATGCGTTTGGATCTTCTTGCCTTAATAAATTTTCAATTACATCTTTTGCTTTCTTACTCTCTGCGATTTGAATCATTTCTTGTTTCTTGGCAGATTGTCCATTAAAAAAGCTACATCCCCCTAAGCTCAGGCTAAATACTACCATTATCAACACAATAAATTTACTTTTTTTCATCTTCTTCCCATTCTTTCTTCCGGTTTCTTAGAATTTATTATACAAAATTCTATTCATACCTGAAATGTTACTTTTGTTAAAAAATGTTGCCAAATCGTTACAAGCACTAGCTATTAATGTAACATACCAGCTTTGATCCAGAAATGTTTCTATTTAAATATATTAGGGGTGTTTGCCTGAATGAGTTTATTTCCCAGTCTCTTCTGCTTTACTTAACAGATCATCTAATTTTGCTGAAATACCGTAACTACCTGCTTCGAACTGTCCTGAATCTTCCATTTGAACAGTCGTATCGATCGTTAACTTTTTATCGCCATTGATAACGAGATAGACATTCATCCCTCCCATTGGATTGTATTCCAATTCACCTTTTATCAGGGTATAGGAGTGAATGACTCCTTCTGAAGTGAAAGCTTTCGGATCGATACTGATTAACAAGTGTTTTATCGCTCGCTCCATTTTCGTGCTTTCTGCGATCTGAATCATTTTCCTTCTCTCAGCAGCTTTATCCGTAAAAAGACTGCAACCTCCTAGAAACAAAGTTAATAAGAATAGTAGCATTAATCGTTGTTTTTTATCAGTCATATGTTCCCTCTCACTTATATTATTCGTAATGATTTTTAAAAAATGAGCCAATTTTTAAAAATTTTTTCCAGAATCCAAAAAACACACCCTTACTGGGTGTGTCTCCTGTTAAATCATGTATTCGACGCTATAAGTAGCATCAGATAAAATCCGTGAAAGAAATTGTTTGGTTCGCTCTTCCTTTGGACTGTTGAAGAATTCATGGGGTTCGTTTTCTTCGATGATGTGTCCGCCATCCATAAAGATGACGTGGTTGGCCACATCACGCGCAAAGCCCATCTCATGGGTTACGACAACCATGGTCACTCCTTCTTGGGCCAATTGCTTCATGACATCTAAGACGTCACCGACCAACTCTGGGTCTAGCGCTGAAGTCGGCTCGTCCAGCAAGATCACGTCTGGTTTCACTGCGATGGCACGCGCGATTCCGATCCGTTGCTGCTGGCCACCTGACAATTGAGAAGGATAGTAATCCTTATAAGCAAGAAGACCAACTTTTTCAAGGGCTGATTCTGCCCGTTGGATGGCTTCTTCTTTTGGAATCTTACGAGCTACAACCAGTCCTTCTAAGATATTTTCAAGCGCTGTTTTGTTGGCAAAGAGATTATAATGCTGGAAGACAAAGGCTGTCTTTTGGCGGATTTCTAGAATCTCTTTTTTGCTGAGTTTTGAGAGGTCGTACTCTTTTCCACCTAGGGTGAGGTGCCCTGTATCTGCCTTTTCCAAGTGGTTAAGGCAGCGAAGGAAGGTTGTTTTTCCTGATCCAGATGGACCCAAAATAACGACGACATCCCCTTGGTTGACCTTGAGATTGACATCTACCAGGACCTGGTGGTCCTTAAATTTTTTCGATACGTGTTCTACTTCTAACATCTTTTCATTTCTCCTTCTTCTATGCGAGTGTCAGGCGTTTTTCTAAGCGATTGAATCCCCATTGAATCACCCCACAAATGACAATATAAAGAATAAAAATCACTAGATAGGATTCAAAATATTGATAGCCATAAGAGGCTTCGACCTTGGCAATGGCGGTGATATCCTTGATGGTCATGACAAAGACAAGGGAGGTTCCTTTGACCAAGTTGATAACCAAGTTACACAAATTGGGAAGGGCTGAACGCAAGGCTTGTGGAAAAACAATGCGGATGTAGGCTTGGCGATTAGTCAAACCAATGGCTTGCGCTGCTTCTAGCTGGCCCTTATCCACAGTCAGAATGGCTGACCGTAGAATTTCAGCAAGACTCCCCGTTGTCATCAAGCTAAAGATGATAAAGGCATAGTAAATGGGATTGATCTCAAAGACATTAAAGTGACTACCAATACTCTTAAAAAAGCTATTTAAGAGACTGGGAAAGAGACTATAAAAGAAGAGAATCAAGAGAATCGGAGGTGTCGCGCGGATAAAAGCTAAGTAAATCACTGAGAAACTGCGAACACCTTTGACCTTATAAATCTGACCGAGTGCCAAAAAGAGGGCTGGAAAGAAACTCAAAAGAATTGATACGACCATGATCAGAAGGGTCACTGGAACACCACCCAAGGTGGCTAGAAATGCTTTACTAATAAAATTGAAATCCATAAGCTACCTTTCTGTTACACTGAGTCGTTTCTCAAGGAGTTGAGCGGAGAAGGAGATCACAAGGGCAATTCCCCAGTAGATCACTGCGACAGCTGTATACGTTTCGAGGGAATAATTTCCAAGATTGCGGCTGATCAAGTTGTTGCCTGCTCCCATGATATCGATAAAGCCAATGGTATAAGCCAAAGCGGCATCGCGCATAAGGTTCAAGATGGCAGTCGTCATATTTGGAAGAGCCACCCGAAAGGCTTGGGGAAGGACAATCCGCCAAATGGTTTGAGCTGGCGTCAAGCCGATACTCAAGCCTGCTTCCATCTGTCCTTTTGGAATGGCCAAATAGGCTGCCTTGAAGACCTCAGAGATCATAGCGGCAAAGAGAAGAAACATGGCAACAAGGACAAAGACAAACTTGGACCAGTGGTCAATGTCAATGCCCAACCACCAGTTCAAAAATTGTGGAAGTCCATAAAAGACCAAAAAGAGCAAGACAATCGGAGGAGTACAACGCAAGGTAAAGACATAACCTTTTGCCAGACCTGCTCCTACCTTATCTTCTGATACTTGTGCCCAGGTCAAAACCAAGCCAAATGCAGAACCGAGAACCGTCGTTAAAACCATCAAAGCTAGGGTCGCTGGCAGGGCTTGGACCAAGGTTGGAAGAAATGACCAGACCTTGGAAATGTCGTATGAGACCATGTTTCTTTTCCTTTCTGTATCCGTATAGAAATAAGGAAGCTGGGGCTATGCGCACCCAGTTCCATCTTATTTCTCTTTATCTACATAACTGAAGACATCTTCACCGAAATATTTTTTCGACAATTTAGCAAGTGTGCCATCTTTTTCTAATTCTTTGATGGCCTTGCTGTATTCTTCCGCAAATTTTTCGTTTTTCTTATCCTTATGGATCAATGGGTAAGTTGGAATTCCTTTGTAGGCAAACCAGCTCAGTTTGTCCGCATATTGGTGGTAAGAACCATCTTTATCTGTGACAGCTTTTTCAAAGGAAAGTTTGATGTCAAAGAAGGCATCGTAACGTCCTTCAAGAACCCAAGCATAAGCATCTGCGACTTTGAAAGATTCCGCAGCTGTTAATTCGATTTGTTGGTCCTTATGCTTTTCATTGTATTCTTTAATAACATTCCACTGCGCATTTTGTGGTGAAATTGGAACCAATTTTCCTTTTTCTTTAGCGAAGTCATCGATGTTCTTGTATTTATTCGCATCTTCTTTCCGTACGGTAAATCCGATGATACTTGCTCCGATTGGTTCTTTTGGAATGATAAATTTCTTGGCACGTTCTTCTGTATACCAAGCTCCTTTGGTTCCGATATCGTATTTACCAGATTCTAGACCGATCAAGAGATCGTCATCACTTGTTCCAGTGTACTCAAACTTGTAGTCTGGTAGTTTTTCGTCAATGGCTTTGAGAACGGCTACTTCATAGCCATCTGATTCTCCTTTTTCATCAACGAAATCATACGGTACATAGTTTTGAGTGTGGGCTACTTTCAAGGTTGTTACCTTGTTCGATCCTGTTGAGCCTTTGCTGTCGTTTGCATGGTTCAAACTCCGTCCAAGAATGGTTGCACCTGCAATGGCAAGAACTGCCACCCCACCGATAATCCATGTTTTTTTACTCATACTTTGTTCTCCCTCTTTCTATTTTCCTTATTCTGCTGCAGCTTCACGAACCCATTCGATTCGTTCTTCATCAATGTCACTTGGAATCGTACAATCGGCACCGATGACCAAGCCTGTGGTTCCAGTTTCTGCGATGATGCGTTTGGTTTCTGCTTGGATCGCAACCTTGTCTCCTGTGTAAAGAAGACCATTTTTACCATTTTCAAAACCACCAAGAACCGTGCGTCCACCGAAGATTTCGCGTCCTTCTGCTAGGCTGATGCCCTCTGGTCCGACTGCCCAGTTAATGACTTGGGCTGGATAGTCTGTGAAAAGATGGATATCATTGCGAGCTCCTTCGTAACCACAGATATGAAGGATATTTACGCCACCGACTTCCTTAGCTGTCTCTAAGACATGGAGTTCACTCGGCGCGATGATATTCTTATATACTTCTTGGCTCACACGCGCATCTTGGATGCTTTGAACACTGAGGTAGATCCCGTCCGCTCCTGCTTCTTTAATGATTCGTTGGCTCAAACTTGCAATATCTTGGCCAATTGTATCCAATACTTTTTTAAGAGTGGCTGCATCTTGATCGATAAAGTTTGCGATCAAGTCATCTCCTCCTGACACTTCTCCGACCAACCATTTGAAGTAGGTCACCGGAGCAAAGATATTGTAGATAGCCACAATGTCTTCTTCAAAACCGGCACGGATTTTTTTAACGAGCTCTACCTGCTCTGTGATCCATGGATGATCTGCTCCAAGTGGTTCAATCCCTGCTAAGTCAGAGATATTTTCAAGGCCTTTATGAATGGCTGGATTTGGATAAGCAAAGTAACCATCACTCATGAGTTTGACAAAGTCTGGTTTGACCTTGTGAAGGAAGTTTTTATGGCCATTGATGTTTTTTTCAATAATTTCCGGATTAGAAAATCCTTTCAACCATTCTTCTTCTGTTGTAAAATGATGCCAAAATCCAACTGGCACACGGTCAACCGCTTCTCCTTTGAAAGCTTTTAGCACTAATTCTCTTTTTGATGACATGTTCTTACCTCGTTCTATTCTTTTCTTGTTTGTTATCTTATCACTTCGATAATTGTTTGACTAATATATATTTTTTATCAAGCTCTTCATCTTTTTTTATCACTGATCTTCGAGAAGTAGAATTCCTGCTAGGTCAGATGGGCGGATGAGGGAGAAACTATGAGCTGGAATCTTCTCCAGTCTTGCCATATCTGGATCTTTTTTTGCTTTCCCCTGACTGCTTGCTAGAGCTACTTTACTGAGCCCTAGAAGCAAAAACAAAACGGCTACCAGGATACACCATACATTGATCTTTTTCATCTCCCTCTCCTTTCTTCTTACAATACAGCTGCTTGACGTACCCAATCTAAGCGTTCCAATTGGAAATCATCTGGCACGGTACAGTCTGCTCCAAGGATCAAACCACGACTTCCGGCTTCAGCCACCAAGCGACGCGTTTCTTGCTCAATAGCTTCTCGTTCCCCTTGGTAGAGCAAACCTTTCTTGCCATTGACAAAGCCACCCAAGACGGCACGATCACCGAAAAGTTTACGACCTGCGGCTAGGCTAAGGCCTTCATGATGGGTCGCCCAGTTAATGACTTGGGCTGGATAATCCTTGAAGAGTTCCACTTCATTGCTGGCCCCTTCAAAACCACAGATATGAAGGATATTGATGCCTCCAACTTCATTGGCTGCTTCTAGGACAGCGATGCTGCTAGGCTCAATGAACTTGCGGTACTCTTCATCTGTCACACGCTCATCTTGGACCTGCTGGGTTGAGAAGTAAATTCCTTCAACACCTGCTTCTTGGATCAAGCGGCGACTAAGAATGGCAATATCTCCTGCGATGACATCAAGGACATGGGCCAAGGTTTCTGGATCTTCCTTGATAAAGTCTGCAATCAATTGGTCTCCACGGGATTGATCCGTACGGAACCAGCGTTTCAAATAAGAAATGGGCGAGAAGATATTGTAGAAAGAAGCAATCTCTTCATGGAAATGAGAACGAATCTCCTTGACCACTTCAATTTGTTTTTCAATCCAAGGATGATGCTCTCCAATCGGTTGAATATCCTTCAATTCTCGGATCGATTGGATCTCTCTAGAATAAAGAGCACTCGGATAGCGGAAGAAGCCATCACTCATGATCTTGACAAAATCAGGTGAAATTTCTTCAACATAGTGTTGGTGTCCTTTAATACTTTTTGCTACTACAGCCGGATTGTCTAACCCCAATTCTTTTTCTTCTTGGGTCACATAATGGAGCCAAAAACCTACAGGGATTCGCTCTACCGCTTCGCCTCGAATGGCACGAAGAACCAATTCTTTTTTACTCATACTGTACATCCTCCTCAATATTTCTCCAACAGAAAGATTGACTGCTTTCCTTCTGGAATTTGTAACCATGATATCACCTCGAAAAGTAGCTGACTAATATATTTTCCCTATCAAGGCCTTAAAATTTCTTTATTGAGAAAGGTATTAAAAAAACGCAAGTCCTTGAAAATAGGGACTTGCGAGTATCTTTCTCTATTCTTTCATTTTAGAAGAAAAAGCTGCTTTGATCTTTTCTTGATCCGGTTATAGCATAAAACTATACCCCTTCTTTTAAGCTGAAAAATGGCATCTATTGAGGTGAAAAAGCCCTTCATATCAACATTTCTTTCTTCCTATTCATTTTACCATTCCCTGGATCCCCTTCTCCTCTTTCTTGTCAGGCAAGATTGAAAGGAGTATAATTTTTATAGAATAATTTTAAGGAGTGTACGGTTTATGAAAACAACAAAAACCACCTTTACCATCGTTTCTGCTCTTGCTTCTGTCATTTTACTGACGAGTTGTGGAAGCAACACCAACAAAACGCAAGAGACAAAAGCAAGCAGCACTAAAAATCAGGTGACGATGACCTATGATCAACAGCGCTCACAAGAAAATACCATGTCTGTCCTTTGGTACCAAAAGGCAGCTGAAACTAAGGCTCTGTACTTACAAGGCTACAATGTCGCTACTGACCGTTTGAAAGAGATCCTTCAAACTCCTTCTGATAAGCCTTATTCCATCGTCTTGGATTTGGACGAAACTGTTTTAGACAACAGCCCTTACCAAGTTCAAAACGTCAAAGATGGTACGGCCTTCAATCCTAAAGATTGGGATGTTTGGGTGAAAAAAGCAGCCGCAAAAGCGGTGCCTGGTGCCAAAGATTTCCTTCAATATGCGGATCAAAACGGGGTTCAAATCTACTACATTTCTGACCGTACAACCTCTCAAGTAGATGATACCATCAAGAATCTTGAAAAAGAAGGCATTCCTGTTCAAGGACGTGACCACCTCATGTTCTTAGAAGATGGTGTCAAATCAAAAGAAGGTCGTCGCCAAGCTGTGCAAGAAAAGACCAATCTTGTCTTGCTCTTCGGGGACAACCTGGTTGACTTTGCAGACTTCTCTAAGACCTCTGAAGCTGATCGTGACAAGAAATTGGACGAATTGCAAAAAGAATTTGGTGAAAAATTCATCATCTTCCCAAATCCAATGTATGGATCATGGGAATCTGCTGTTTACCAAGGTAAAAAACTAGATGCCAAGGGACAAACAGAAGAACGCCTCAAAGCCTTGCAAGGTTTTGACAAATAAAGCAAACATCCTCGCTAGGAAAAACCTAACGAGGATGTTTTTTTCTATATTGATAAATTTATTCAACGGTTACAGACTTAGCAAGGTTCCGTGGTTTATCAACATCGAGCCCACGATGAAGGGTTGCAAAGTAAGCAATCAATTGGGTTGGCACCACCATTGAGATTGGAGAGAGGTAAGGGTGAACCGCTGTCAAGACCAAATCATCTGTCTCTTTAGCGACATTTTCTTCTGCAATGGTTAAAACATGAGCCCCACGTGCTGCTACTTCTTGGATATTTCCACGTGTGTGGCTGGCTAGGACTGGATCAGACAAGAGAGCGATGACCGGTGTACCCTCTTCGATCAGAGCGATAGTACCGTGTTTCAACTCACCCGCAGCGAAGCCTTCACATTGGATGTAAGAAATTTCTTTTAATTTCAGACTGGCTTCCATAGCAACATAGTAATCTTGGCCACGTCCGATATAGAAAGCATTGCGGGTTATTTCCAACAAGCCACGGACTTTTTCGTCGATGACTTCTTTTTCTGAAAGGGTTGATTCGATCGATTGAGCAACGATGGACAATTCGTGCACCAAATCAAAGGCTTTGGCCTTCTCATTGCCATTGGCTTCCCCAACAGCTTTCGCAAGAAAGGCAAGGGCTGCGATTTGAGCCGTATAAGCCTTAGTAGAAGCTACCGCAATTTCGGGACCAGCATGGAGCAACATGGTCATGTCTGCTTCACGTGAAAGAGTTGATCCTGGAACATTGGTTACTGTCAAGCTTGGAATGCCCATTTCATTGGCCTTGACCAACACTTGGCGGCTATCGGCCGTTTCACCAGATTGGCTGATAAAGATGAAGAGTGGCTTCTTGCTAAGAAGTGGCATACCATAGCCCCACTCAGATGAAATACCGAGTTCTACTGGGGTATCCGTCAACTCTTCCAACATTTTTTTAGATGCAAATCCAGCATGGTAAGAGGTACCAGCCGCAAGGATATAGATGCGGTCTGCTTCTTGAACAGCCTTGATAATAGCTGGATCTACCACTACTTGACCAGATTCATCTGTATAGGCTTGGATCAGCTTACGCATGACAGTTGGTTGCTCATCGATTTCCTTGAGCATGTAGTATGGGTAAGTCCCTTTTCCAATATCAGAAAGGTCAAGTTCAGCCGTATAGCTAGCCCGTTCTTTGACGTTTCCATCATAGTCTTGCACTTCAACGCTGTCAGCCTTGACAATGACCAACTCTTGGTCATGGATTTCCATATATTGGTTAGTTTCACGAATCATGGCCATGGCATCAGAACAGACCATATTGTAGCCATCACCAAGACCGATCAGGAGTGGTGATTTATTTTTTGCCACATAGATGGTGCTTGGATCTTCCGCATCCATCAAAGCAAAAGCATAGGCCCCACGGATGATGTGGAGGGCTTTTTTGAAGGCTTCGAGCGTAGACAAGCCATCTTCTTCAGCAAATTTTCCGATCAAGTGGGCAGCAATTTCTGTATCTGTTTGCCCCTTGAAATGGTGACCTGCTAGGTATTCTTCCTTGATTTCAAGGTAATTTTCAATGACCCCATTGTGGACCAAAACAAAGCGACCTGTTTCCGAGCGGTGTGGGTGAGCATTGTCCTCAGTTGGTTTTCCGTGAGTGGCCCAGCGGGTATGTCCGATCCCAGCTGTTCCTTCGACACCTTCTGCCTTAGACGACAATTCTGCAATGCGGCCAACTGCCTTTACCAATTGGCTCTTGCCTTCACTAGCCAGGAAAACACCCGCAGAGTCATAGCCTCGGTATTCGAGTTTTTCAAGTCCTTGAATCAAAATATCTGTAGCATTTGTATTTCCTACAACACCAACGATTCCGCACATAATTTTTACGATATAGCCTTGCTATACTTTCCCCTTTACTTAGTCAAACGACCCATGGTCGATTTCTCAGCTACTTTAAAATTGGTCTAGTCTAATTTGACCAAAAAGCAACCAGCGGAGTCAGTATACAATGCTTCTTCTAGTTTGTCAACTAGGAAATTCAAGAAAATTGGTCTAGTTAAGTTAGCGTTAAGATTGAAGACGAAGTCATTTGAGAAAATTTCCACTGTAAGAAAAATGCCTGAAACATAATGGTTTCAGACATTCGGAATGATTGAGAGTCAAATCGTCCGGGGAACTATTTGACTCCAAGCTTTAATATGACGATTTGAGGAGTCTCCATACGAATTGAACACAGGCTGCGGATTTTGATTTAGTCTTCAAATCCATTGGCTTGGCTTAGTTCTTTAAACCAATGGCCGGATTTTTTGAGGGTACGTTTTTGACTTTCGAGATCCAACTCAACTAAGCCATAGCGGTTCTTGTAGCCATTGAGCCATGACCAACAGTCAATAAAGGTCCAGATCAAATAACCTTTACAGTTAGCACCATCTTGAATAGCCCGGTGGAGCTCGCGAAGATGGTCTTTGACGAAGTCAATCCGGTAGTCGTCTTGGATCACTCCATCCTTGCGGAATTTTTCCTCTCCTTCAACCCCCATCCCATTTTCTGTCAGAATCCACTCGATATTGCTATAGTTTTCCTTGATATTTCGGGCAATGTCATACAAGCCTTGCTCATAGATTTCCCAACCACGGTGGGGATTGATCTTGCGGCCTGGCATAACATAAGGTTCATAAAATTGTTCAAAGAGTAGGGGAGAAGCTGGATTTGGAGCATAACGAGGTGCTGCCACACGGAGTGGTTGGTAATAGTTAACCCCTAGGTAATCCACCGTATTTTCCTCGATCAAGCGCAATTCAAAGGGATCATAATCCGACAAGAGATCACGCTCCCGTAGGATCTCCACTAATTCTTCAGGATAATGACCAAGAACAGATGGATCTAAGAAGGATTTGGCTTGAAAGAGCTCGGCAATGCGCGCAGCTTTCACATCTTCTGGATGCTGGCTCCGAGGATAGGCTGGTGTCAAATTGAGCACAATCCCAATACGATAGTTAGGATCCACCTCATGACAGGCCTTCACTGCTAGAGAGCTTGCTAACTGGGTGTGGTAGGCTACTTTTACAGCTGCTGCTGCGTCTACCTTATGAGGAAAATGGGCATCATAAAAATAACCAAACTCCACAGGGACAATGGGTTCATTAAAGGTGATCCACTGATCGACTAGATCTCCATAGGTCTTGAAACAAAAACGCGCATATTCCTGGTAAGCATAGGCGGTTTCTTTATTTTCCCAACCATCGCCCTGCTCTTGAAGAGCCATCGGTAAATCAAAATGATAGAGGTTGACCAAGAGGTGAATCCCTTTTTCCTTTATCTTTTCAAAGACACGACGGTAGAAATCAACGCCTGCTTGATTGATCTCTCCTCGTCCTTCTGGGAAAATACGGGACCACTGGATAGAGGTCCGAAAGGCCGTGTGCCCGGTTTCTAACAAGAGATCCAGGTCGTCTTCCCAGTGTTCATAAAAAGTCGATGTTTTCTCTGGCCCTTGCCCTTGATAAAAGCGGTTGGGCTCGATCCTATACCAGTAATCCCAGAGATTGTCTCCCTTTCCATCCTGGGCTAGACGTCCTTCTGTTTGAGGGCCCGAGGTCGAACTCCCCCATAAAAAATCCTTTGGAAATTGATACATGTCCTAATCCTCCTCATTCTACTAGCTCTATTGTAGCGAATCCTCCCCCAAAACCTAGGCACAATTTACAGTCTTTCTTACGCAGATTAAAGAAAAGAGAGTGGGACAGAAATCGGTCATTCGTTAGAATTCGATTTCGTCGTCCCACCTCCGCACAGTTGAGTAGGGCTGTAAAAGCTGATGAAATCAGCGTAGTAGAGCCCACTCAACCACTGCGTCTTGCTCGACAATCTAAAAATAATTGAGAGGCTAGGACTTTTGTCCCAGCCTCTTTTTTCTGTTATTCATCTCCTACATGATAGTAGATCGAGCCTTGTTCCCCAAAACTAGCGATACCAACACCAGACCATAAGCGGTTTTTAGAGGCATCTGATGTATCTTTAAAGACGACTTGTCCTTGATCATCGACCTGATCACCAATGGTCACTCCTGCAGGAATATACTCCAACAAGAAGCCTCCATCACGACCACCATAAATGCCTTCTGATGCTGTTCCATAATCTGTCAAAGAAGCTCCATAGCCCTCTAACTCTTGTGAGACCAACCCTTTGTCGTTAAAGACCAGCTTATTTCCTTTATCATCTTGCCAGACACCAGCAATACTGCTGTAGTCTCCATTGGCAATAGCTTCAAGATCCATTTTCTTCACTTCTTTTTTCTCTTCTTTTTTCTCTTCTTTTTTTTCTTTCTCCTTCACTTCCGAACTAGAAGCAGCCGTCTTTTTGACTTCAGAAGAGGCATTCGTTTGACTAGAGGAAGCGGTTGATTTTTTACTCGCTCCCTGTTGCGAACAAGCTACCAACAGGACCACGCTGAGAAGACTCACAAGAATTGCACCAACTTTTTTCATTTAAAATTCCCCATACATTTTTTAATTTAAAGCCCTTTCATTGTAACGTATTTTCAAGCATTTGACAAGCTTCACTCCCCATTTTTAATCAAAAAGAGACCGGGATAATCAGTCCTAGTCTCTCTTTTGATACAGCTCTCAATGAGCCAGCATTTCCTGTGCTACTTCTAAACCAGATAAGTTCGAAGGATAATACGTTGGCCAATTTTCCAACTCATCATAAAGCGCTTCTTGACTCTTTCCTCCATGGAAAATGTGGAAGTGGGCTGCCTTTACCGGAGTAATTTCATGGTCACTAAATTGAACATATTTGAAGTCTCCCGCATCGCTCTCCTTGGCTTCAAAGAGATAACGAACACCACGATTCCCCTTCTTATAAGTCAAAATGTGCTTACCTACGTATTTATAGGTATATTTCTTAGAAGATCCTTTTTGATAAAACTCCATTGAATCCTTATCAATCTTAATCCGATCAATATCTGTTTGGTAACCCTTGGTATAATATTCCTTATACTCAGCAGCCGTCATAGTTGGATTTAATTTTGCCTTATAATCAAATACCTGATCCAAAGTTCCATCTTGCAAGTATGGATAAACCGATTTCCAATCACCCGCATAATTTGCCAAACTACGATCCTTGACTTGACTATCCTCGAAATAGCCCTTTTGAACTGTCTTAGCGTCTTCCTCATGTTCCGGTTGAATATCCTTACCAGCTTGTGACGTTGTTTTCTCTAGCGCCTTCAGATTCTCCTTCATAACAGACACGTAGTCTTCGCCATCTTTCATTTCTTGATCCGTCAGGCTTTCCAAAGGATTTAAGACAGCCAACTCAACACCAGCTTCAGAAGACAAGGTTTTCGCCAAGGACTTAGAAGCATTTCCCTCAAAGTAAATGACCTTGATCTCATTTTTTTTGATATACTCTGTCAATTCACGCAATCGTGCAGCAGAAGGCTCGCTATCAGGTGAAATCCCTGAAATGGCCACCTGGTTTAAGCCATAATCCAAGGCCAAGTAACGGAAAGCCGCGTGTTGGGTTACAAAATTCTTTTGTTTCGCATCTTTCAAGCCATCCTGATAAGCTTGATCCAAGGCCTGTAATTTCTTTAGATAGGCTTGGGCATTTTTCTCAAACGTCTTTTTCTTATCTGGATAAGCTGCCACCAATTGATCACGAATCGACTCTACCATCTTCATGGCACGATGTGGAGAGAGCCAAAGGTGAGGATCATATTCATGATGGTGTTCTTCGCCCCCTTCGTGTTCATGTTCCTCTTCCAATCCAGGAAGCAAGACCATTCCCTTGGTAGCATCGATCACTTTGGTCTTCTTATCCTTCATTGATTTCAAAAGATTTGGAACCCAGGTTTCCATGTTTTCATTTTCATAGACGAAAACATCCGAATCTTGAATCATAGCCCGCCCCTTTGCAGACAATTCATATTCATGAGGCTCTGATCCCGCTCCAATGAGCAGGTCTACCGTTCCTTCATCTCCGACAATATTTTTTGTAAAATCATAAACAGGATAAAAAGTGGTCATCACTTTTAATTTCCCATTTTGACTCTGACTTTTGCTACAAGCTGCCAAAACAAGGGTCAAAGCCACTAACAATAACCAACCAAATTTTTTAAAGTTCATATCTACTTCCTCAAACGTGATCCAAGATTCACAAGCAAGAACAGTGCCACAAATAAAAGCGTGATGCTGGCACTCGCTGGTGTATCTGCAATATAAGACAAAATCAACCCACTAAACATCCCGATAAAACCAATGATGACCGCAATCAGCATGACCCCACGGAAGTTCTTCCCTAATTTCAGCGCAATACTAGCCGGTAAGACCATAATGGTTGAAACCAATAACGATCCTGCTGCAGGAATCATTAAGGCGATAGCAACCCCCGTTACCACATTAAATAAGATGGATATGGTCCGGACCGGAAGCCCATCCACAAAGGCCGTATCTTCATCAAAGGTCAGAATATACATAGGACGCAAGAATAAGGCCGTCAGCACTAACACAACGAAAGCAATCACAAACAAGGCAATCACCTGTTCATCCGTAATGGTTAGGGTAGAACCAAACAAATACTGATCCAAGCTCATGGAGCTCTTCCCACCACCACGCATCAGTACCAAAGCTAGGGCAAGACCAGTGGACATTAAAATTGCCGTCCCGATCTCCATAAAGTCCTTAAATAAGGTCCGCAAATACTCAAGAAAGACCGCAGCAATAATGACAATAATCATAGTCGAGAGCGTCGGAGAGATTCCAAGGAAAAGCCCAAAAGCGACACCCGCAAGAGAAACGTGACTCAGCGTATCACTCATCAGACTCTGCCGTCTTAAAATTAAGAAAATCCCTAATACAGGAGAAAAAAGACTCATGGCAACCATAGCCAACAAGGCCCGTTGCATAAAATCATACTGGAATAAATCAAGCATGGTCACCCTCCCCTTCTGTATCGTGGACGTTAAAACATCTCCAAGGAGAGCTTTGGTCACGAACCAAATGAATATTCCGATCCGCAAATTGGTTAACCTCTTCAGGATCATGCGTAATCATCAAAACAGATTTTTGATGGTGATGCGCACTGTGATGCATTAACTCATAAAAATCACTCTTTGTCGTCGCATCCATCCCTGTTGTAGGTTCATCTAAAACAAAGATATCCGGATCTGAAGCAAACATCCGAGCAATGACGGCCCGCTGTTTCTGACCACCAGACAAAGAACCAATCGCCCGATCCTTGAACTCCAGCATCCCAACAGATTCTAAACTCTTTAGAATATGCTTTTCATCGTGCTCATTCAACTTTCGAAACCAGCCTTTACGAGGATACCGACCTGACTTCACAAATTCATAGACCGTACTTGGAAATCCAGCATTAAAACTAGCAATCTGTTGTGGCAAATAAGCAATCCTTAACTTCTTTCCCTTAACATTCGTCTTTGAAATCTCAACTGTCCCGACCTTGGGCTGTAAAATCCCAAGACTAGCCTTAATCAAGGTTGACTTAGCAGCACCATTTTCACCGGTCAAAGTCACAAACTCCCCACTATCTAAGTAGTAATTGATCCCTTCTAAAACCGGTTCCCGATCATAATAGAACGATAAATTCGAAACCGTAATATACCTCAAACTATAACTCCTCTTCCAATAGATCTAAAAACCGCGAAATGACCCCTTGCTCATTCTTAGTAAACTTCGACAAAACATCCTCATAAGTGTGAAGGGTATGCTGATGGTGGTGCTGATGCTCTAATGCAATCGGCTTACCAATCTCAGTTAAGCGATAATAGAGAACCCGAGCATCATTCTCATCGCGATAAGTCTCTAACATCCCCTGGCTTAATAAGGGCTTCACAGCCTTCGTGATAGCCGCCTGACTGACATTCAATTTCTTAGCTAAGACAGAATTGGTTAGAGCTTCATCAGCAACCAGCATCAAAATATGTTCCTGAGTGTTGGTTAATGAAACACCACTTGTACAAGATCCAACTAAAATCTCATGCTGATTTTCTGATAACAATAAAATAGAATTTAAAAATCGATCGATTTTATTTGCAACTTCAGACAAAATTAACTCCTTCTAATTCACTAAAAGAAACTTTACCGGTTAATTATATCATAAAAAAGAAAAAATTAAAACAAAAAAAGGAGTAAAACTCCTTTATAATCTATACCGGCGGCCGGGGTCGAACCGGCACGTCCTTGCGGACACTGGATTTTGAG
>OGGB01000128.1_pt1 | contig 64377 bp, 53 predicted proteins | sample 1571111 | NCBI WGS metagenome assembly OGGB01 (sample SAMEA2582067, study PRJEB24529) | metagenome | biome: Human gut stool | place: China | collected 2011
CTATTCATTTGCGATGAGTAGGGGGAGTGGGCTATATTTTTTCTATTTCAACCCCCTCGCCCCTTGGGCACTCCCCCTATATTCCCTTACGGAAACACAGGGGGAGAGGAGGGTAGTACCGGCTTCGGAAATGAAGTCGGATATAGGTCTTTTTTCTTTGCTGTTTTGTAGTACCCCGTAATGCTATGGGGCAGGGGAGAGGTTAAAGCAGTTCTTTTGCAGTTTAAGCAAGTGTGGGGTATAATATTCTTATTTTTGAACTCGACGAGGTGTTAGATTTGAAAGGGGAAATAAAAAAGGACTGTAATTTACAGTCCTTGTGTAGTTGCGGGAGCCGGACTCGAACCGACGACCTTTGGGTTATGAGCCCAACGAGCTACCACTGCTCCACCCCGCGATGTTTGTGAGTGCAAAGGTATGGATAATTTTTTAAATAGCAAATATTTTGAAGAGAAATATATGTAGTTTGTTTTTGGATTTTATTTAAGTTATTGAATGATAGAAGATTATTTTATTGTTAAAAATGTAAATACCGTGGTATGAAGGAAAAACGGGGTGCATACTTTGGTATTTCATGATAAAAATGTGTAATTTCGCACAAGTTTTGTACAGATGTGCAGATAGATGAATTAGGATTATGGTTCGTACACGAGAATTGCTTATCGATGTTGCCCGTCAGTTGTTTGCCCGTCAGGGTGTGGCCGCTACGACGATGAACGATATAGCCGAGGCGTCGGGAAAGGGTCGCCGTACGATTTATACCTATTTCAAGAACAAGAATGAGATTTATTGGGCCGTCGTGGAAGCCGAATCGAAGCATTTATACGCTCGATTGGAGGGGCTTACAAACCGGGATTTGCCTCCCGAAGAGAAGTTGCTCAACTATATCAATATCCGTTTGGAGGTTGTGAAAGAAGCTGTCGTGCGTAACGGGACATTGCGAGCGGAGTTTTTCAGGGATATTTGGAAAGTGGAGAAGGCCCGGAGGAGTATAGACTTGCGAGAAGTGGCCTTGTTGCGGAGTATATTGAGCGAGGGCGTGGAGCAAGGTGTATTTCATATTCCTAATGTGACGGCTACTGCTTCGGTGCTTCATTATGCGCTTCGGGGGCTGGACGTCCCTTATATCCGCAATAATTTTTCGGAATCGGGAATAGACCGATCGAGATTGAAGGATTATATATTGGATTTTATTTTATACGGAATAAAACGATAGAAATATGAACCAAAGGGACGAGGCGCATGTCTTGTCCCTGTATTATGAAAAAAAGAGTTATGAAATTACTTGAAGGAAAAGTCGCTGTGATTACCGGCGCAGCACGGGGCATAGGAAAGGCTATCGCCCTGAAATTCGCTTCGGAAGGAGCTGATATCGCATTTACGGATCTTGTTATCGACGAGAACGGTAAAGCTACCGAAAAAGAGATTGCCGCTTTTGGCGTGAGAGCCAAAGGGTATGCTTCGAACGCAGCTAATTTCGAAGAGGCTCACAAGGTGGTGGAAGAAATTGTAAAGGATTTCGGCCGTATCGATGTTTTGGTGAATAACGCAGGTATCACTCGTGACGGTTTGATGATGCGCATGACGGAGCAGCAATGGGATATGGTTCTTACCGTGAACTTGAAATCGGCATTTAATTTTATCCATGCCGTAACTCCTATTATGATGAAACAAAAATGCGGGAGTATTATAAATATGGCTTCGGTCGTCGGTGTATCGGGTAATGCCGGACAGTGTAATTACTCGGCTTCGAAAGCCGGTATGATAGGTTTGGCGAAGTCCATCGCCAAAGAGCTGGGCTCTCGCGGCGTGCGTGCCAATGCTATCGCTCCGGGTTTTATCATCACCGATATGACAGCGGCTCTTTCGGACGAAGTGAAAGCCGAATGGGCTAAACAAATTCCTTTGCGTCGAGGCGGTACGCCCGAAGATGTGGCTAATGTAGCTACTTTCCTTGCCTCGGATTTGTCGTCGTATGTAACGGGACAGGTTATCCACTGCTGCGGCGGTATGAATATGTAATCGGGTCTGCACGACAAGGCATATATAGTACAGGGGCTATATCTGAACGATATAGCCCCTGTATTGTTCCTATATTTATTTCCCGGCGGCGTTTACCGAGCCGCTGTTGATCGAGTTGTCGATTCGTTGTTGTCCGGCTTCGTGTTGACGACCCCAGTTGAGGTTCCAACTCACGCTAAATGCGACCATTTGTTTGATGGCATTTGAGGTCATTTCGCGATAGTATCCAGCATATCGGTTCCGGTTTTCCGATTTCACTTTGTAGTCGTTGATAAAAGGATCGAGTACCATCACTCCGAAATTCCAATCCTTATAGTTATAGGAAAGTTTAAGGGTGTGTACATTTTCACCGCCTTCGAGGGTTTCTCCCCAAAACCGGTTAAAGTTGGTTTGGAGCATACCTTCGAGCGCAAAGTTCCAATGCGAAAGTTCGAAGGTGGCATAGGCATAAAAGTTGTTATAAGTGTGGGTATAGTTGTTCCCCCGCATCCAGTAGCGGTGCCAGGCTGGCCCGGCACTCAGGGTGATCCAATCGGGGACAACCATCACCCGAGTATCGAGGTAAAAGCGTAGCTCCTCAGCATTCTTTTGGTTGTTGTATCGAGTAAGAATTTTGTCGCCCACCCACACTTTCTCGGGCATGATCGCACCGGGAGCATGGGTATAGAATGCGCCGAGTTTTCCGTAAAATATTCCCCGGTTGTACTGGTATTGCAGTTCGTATTTATAGGTGGCATAGGGCTTTATGTCGGGGTTCCCGGTCGATTGCTGTATGCCGTCGATTTCCTGAACTACGGGGCTGAGCATATCGAGGGTGATTACGCTGCCCATGCGGACAAAGTTGAATCGTAGGGAAGAATAGTCGTCGATGGTATATCGGGCCGTGAACCGGGGGCGCCAAATGGAGTAGGTGTGGGACTCCCGTCCACGGGGTGCATAGGAATAGAGGCTATACCCGATACCGGCCGAGAAGTCAAAATGTTTTCCCAACCGCATCCAATATTCGCCGAAAATATAGCTGTTCCCCTGATTCATGTGGTCGTCGATACCTTGCTCCACATAATCGTTGGTAATCCACGACTGGGTGTGGCGGATACCTGCTGTCACACGGCTGTTTTCCCATGTTCTTTCATAATCGACTTCGCCCAACACCGAGTAGGTGCGGCTTTTGATAAGGTTATCGATACCGACGAGAGGTTCCCCGGTCTTGAAATCATCGTCGGTATAAATAAGTTCGTCCTCGGTATAGATACGGTGGCTATTGGGCTGCTCATAACTTGCCACGATATTGGCCATAATCAGTTGGTCGTCGGTGAGGTTGTTCTGATAGTAAAGATTAAGCTGGGGATTAATACGGCAATTTTTCTCTTTGTCGAACATAAGGTTAGTTGTGCCACCGGGCGAATGGTCGGTGAGAAGCCCCCGAAAAAGGTTCTCGTATTGAAAATTATAGAATTTGAGTGTCGCGTTGAACATCTGCTTTTTGGAATCGAGGTAATTGTAGTTGAGCGAATGTCCGTTGTTCCATTGCTCAAAACGACTCCCGTCGAGACTTTTTTCGGTGCGTGTGTAGCGAGTACCATCGGGCAGCTCGTAATGTTCGGAGTTGTCGCGTTGCATTTTTAAATTCCAACGGGGCGCAAACCAACCCGAATAGGAAACCTCCGACTTGCCGCTGTTGGCTTTGGCTGCCAACCAGTACTCGCCAAATCCCCGATTGACACTTTGGGTAAGGTCGCCCATGAAACTGCCGCCCGAAGTGGGATTCTTGACAATGAAATCAATCACGGCTCCCACCTCACCGTAACGCACGCCCGGGTTGTCGATATACTCGACACGCACGATTTGTTCGGGCGAAAGAGCTTGTATATCCTTGTTATCGACGGGACGGCCGTTGATACGCAGGCTCACCTCGTTCTTGTCGGCCAAAGCGATACTGTTGTCGGTAGGGTTAATGATAACACCCGGAATCTGTAACATTTGGAGCAGTTGCAACCCGTTACTCGACTGTTTTATCTGTTGGGCATTGGGGAAAAGCAGATTGCGGTCTGCTTTACGTACCCAAGCGGAGGCTTCTACGGTTACTTCGTCGAGTTCTATGTGATCTATCGAGGCTTCTATGGAGTCGATGTCGATTCCCGTTGTGTCGGCATAAACTACTTCTATCGTATCGTTGTCGGTTGCGGGATGCGCTTTTGTCGTGGAAAAGACCGCTAATATACCTGCAAGGAGGAGTGCTTTTTTTATCATTGTATGTGTCGTTTTCTAATAGAGACGTAATTTCTCTACATTCGGTTGCAAAAAAACTGTGCAAAAATAAATTTTTTTTTATCGTCCTGTCTTTGGTTATAAGTTTTTCTATATATTTTAATAGGGGGCTCGGTCGGGGCAAGAGAAGTGAAGGTAAGGTAAGCTACGATTCGGTGGGAAAAACGAAAAGTTCGTTTTGTCTTTTTTGGGGCTTGCGCTATTTTGCAAGGCTTGCGAAAAAATAGGCGGAGTCTTGATATATCCAAGCACATTTGTTTCTGCGCTCGGTTTGTACTATTTTTGCACAAGATTGAAATTTGTGTAAATTATGGAAGTCCTTTACGAAGACAATCATCTGATTATTGTCAATAAGAGTTGCTCTGAGATTGTGCAAGGCGATAAGACGGGAGATACTCCGTTGAGCGAGATGTTGAAAGCGTGGTTGAAAGAGAAATATAATAAGCCGGGTAATGTCTTTGTGGGAGTAACTCATCGGCTCGACCGTCCGGTGAGCGGGTTGGTAGTGTTTGCCAAGACGAGCAAGGCACTGGCGAGATTGAACGATATGTTTCGTAACGGCGAGGTAAAGAAAAGTTATTGGGCTATCGTGAAACGAGCTCCTGAAAAGGAGAGCGGCGAACTCGTACATTATTTGGTCAGAAACGAGAAGAGTAACAAGTCGGTAGCGTACGACCGGGAGAAACCGGGTGCGAAACGGGCTGTATTGGATTATAAAATTTTGGCTCGGGGCGATCGTTATACCTTGTTGGAAGTGGATTTGAAAACAGGCCGGCATCATCAGATCCGCTGTCAGCTTGCCAAGATAGGCTCGCCTATCAAGGGGGATTTGAAGTACGGAGCGGAGCGTTCCAATCCCGATGGGGGGATTTCGTTACATGCCCGTCATATCGAGTTTGTTCACCCGGTTTCGAAGGAGCTTGTGAGCGTGACGGCTCCTGTCCCGTCCGATAATTTGTGGCAGGCGTTCGAAAAGATGGTGGAAGGAAAATAGAACGTGCTTTTCAGTACCCGAAAGAAATCTTTACTTTTTTCCCTTTTATCTTTTCGTTTTTGAGGCGGGTGAGCGTTTCGTGCGCTTTGTCGCGAGTTACAGCGACATAGCTGTAATGGTCTTTAATCTCGATGAGCCCTATCTCGTCGGCTGCGAGCTTTCCTTTCTGAGTGAGGAATCCCACGATGTCTCCTTTGCTTATTTTTTCTTTTTTCCCGGCTGCGAAATGGAATGTGGCCATTGGCGGAGTTTGCAGGAAGTTGGCTTTCGGGTCGATTCGGAAGTCGGTCGCCTCGGTTGCGTATTCGGGCATTTGTTCTGTGGGGCCGAGAATGATAAATGCTTCTCCTTCGGCATGCATGCGGGCGGTGCGTCCGTTGCGGTGCGTGAAACTTTCGAAGTCGACGGGCAGGTGGTAATGTACGATGTATTTGACTTCGGGAATGTCGAGCCCCCGTGCGGCCAGATCGGTAGAGATGCAGATGTAACTGCTGTGGTTGCGGAATTTACAAAGCGCTCTTTCTCGGTCGGCTTGTTCCATGCCGCCGTGGAAGGCTTCGGCGATAATGCCCCGGTCGGTGAGGAACTGCCGTACCCGTTCCACGCTTTCACGTTGGTTGCAAAAGATGAGGGTGAGTCCCGGTTTGAGGTTGTGCAACAGGGCAAGCAGCGTTTCCAATTTGTCTTTTATCGGCGAGTCGATTCGGTAGAGCGATAGTCTGTCGGTCGGCATAGTCTCGTTGTCTTTCCGTGAGCCGAGGAAATTGAGCTTTACCGGTTTTTTCAAAGCGGTGAAGGCCGGTAGAGATTCACTGTCGGTCGCTGAGGTGAGAATCTTTTTCTTTACGTTTTTCAAGGGAGCGATAATTTCTTGCATTTCGTCCTGAAAGCCTAAGGCGAGACATTTGTCGAATTCATCGAGGACAAGGGTATCGAGCGTTTCGAGTACGATTCGTCCCCGGCGTATATGGTCGGCGATTCTTCCGGGAGTTCCCACGATAAGAGCGGGAGCTACGGCGAGCGATTTACTTTCTTCCCGTACGGAGTGGCCGCCGTAACAGCAAACTATTTTTATACCTGCGGCGATTTTACGCAATACGTTGTCGATTTGTAAAGCGAGCTCGCGGGAGGGAACGATGACGAGCGCTTGTACTCCGGTAATTTTGGGGGAGATTCGAGACAGTACGGGTAGAAGGAATGCCAATGTTTTTCCCGAACCTGTGGGTGAGAGCAGGATAATGTCGTTTGGCCGCATAGCCGTTTCGAGCATTTGTTTCTGCATGCCGTTCAGTGAGTCGATATTCAAGTTGCGACACGCTTTGTCGATAAGAGCCGATGTTTCTTTCATGTCTGCAAAGATAATGTAAGCCGAGGGTCGAAGCAAATTTATTTGTTTATGTCGGAATTCTGACTTTTGGTGTTGTACAAAGAACGAGAAAAATAAAGCGCATCGATTTGCTTTTACAATGGAGAATCGGATTGAAAAATAATTTGAAAAAAATGACGATCCAATAAAGTACAAGTATATTTATATTTGAAATAATGTTAAATGTGCTAGAATTGTGTTTGAAAATTATGTTGTATAACAGAAAATTCATACATTTGCAATGTGTTTTTCATAGTATTAGATTAAGATTAAGGTTAACAAAGATTGGTTGTCGTGAGACAATCAATTTTTTTTTTGCCTATTCATTATTTCATATTGTTTGATAGCCCCTTTATTTTACAACGGTAATAAGAAGCTGTTTTAAATTTATAGAGAAATAATATTATCATTTCAAGCAGGTATGTTCTGGCCATGTTGAGCCCCTGTCTCGCATCTTGAATCCCTTGATTTTTGTCAATAGCCCGCTATTGACTGCATATCTCGGACTCCAATCTGCTTCAACATAGGGCTCAATCTGTCTCGGAATAAATTTAAAACAGCTTCTAAAAACTCCTAACTATTTTCTAACCCCTCCGTCACTACGTGCCACCTCCACTATATTTTGCATAACAAAACACCCCGTAAGGCTACGGGACACGGCAGGGAGAGAGTATGATACCCGATTGTTGCTGTTGCTTTTTTTTAACCTCTCCGTCGTTTCAACCCCCTCGCCCTGCGGGCACTCCCCCTATATTCCCTAACGGAGACGCAGGGGGAGAGGATTGGAAGTGGCGTTTCGGTTTCGGTATAAGGATACATTGTGCACTCCTCCCCTATGTTTTGCATTGCAAAACATAGGGGAGGAGTCCGAAAGCCGGAGGGATTGGAAAATATTATATTTCAATCGTATATGTTTTTGAATTTGCAGCTCGTTTATTTTTTTAGATGGCTTATGTGGGCGGTATATCCAACCGGTGTTTTATTTAAAGTGTGTTTTCCCTTCTCTTATTTTAATTACAGTAGTTCATTTTGACGCAGAGGGACATATGGGGATTTAGATTTCTATACTTGCCCTGTATCGGCTGTGGGGGGAAACCGGAGTGAGTGCGAGGTATCCGCGCAGGAGTTTCCCGTCGGTTATGCGGGGTGGATTTGTTTTTAGTCGGGCGATGTGGTCGTTGTGGAGTTCTCCCGGTTTGGGATAATAGTCTACACGGTATCGCCCTTCCGTCTCCGGCGGCAAAAAGCGGTCGGCGAGTTTGCGTGCGACCATACCCATATTCATGCGTAGATTGAGTTCGACGAACGGGTGCAAGAGTGTGTTTCCTCGTTTGTCGCGATAGGCCATCATGTCTACCCCGAAATATCCGGTGTAGTACGGGGCTATGCGTTCGGTGAAAAAGTCGATGAGCGATTTTTTGACGGCAGTGATGATTTCGAGGCCGACGGCATGGGTCAGTTGGAGTTCTAAGACGGCATCGCTTGCCAACCGGTTTTCTTTATATGCTCCGTGACGGTCGGTGAGGAACGAGGAATATCCGGCGAATTTTACTTCGGATCCGTCGCTGTGAAACTCCATGGCCCAGTCGCTGATTTTGTCATAGACCGGTTCGCCCATAAGCATGCCTTGTTTCTGCAATACTCCGTTGCTCCATTGAGCCAATGCCGTGTCATATCCGTAAAGATTCCAATAGAGTCCGCGCCCGCTGCCCGACCACGGGGCTTTCAGGATTTTACGATCGGATTGTTCTGTGAAGGATCGAATCTCGTCGGCTGTGTGTAGTTCTACCGGAAGTTCGGGAAAAGGGTAATCGATGCGGTTACGAAGGTATTCCCCGATTTCGGCGGAAAATTTTCGGTGGGATAGTTCCCGAATGGTATCGCATTGTCGTGCGGACGGTAATAGGGTTTTATCGATTCCCGCTAATCTCAAACGTTTTATCAAATCGCGGTTCCACCCCCAAACATGTATCTGTTTTACTTGTGCTCCATCGAGCCGGTCGGGTGTTACCGTAGAAATCTTTAAATGGAACGGGGCTAATGTGTGAAGAAAATCGGACGGTAATTTATCGGGTATGTATATCGTGGAGTCGTCGTCGGCATACCAAAGGGGAAGGGCGGAGAGTTCTTTCCCGATGAGTTGCGCTGCCGGTGGAGGGGTGTAATTTTCTCCACCGAAGGCTATGGCCAAGTCGTTTTCGGGATTGAACAGATAGAGGTTCATGATATGCCGTTTTTTTTATGGGACAAAGATACGGAAAAAGGAAAGAGACTTTATCGAACAAATGTATTTGTTTTCCCTGTCGGATTGCTTACGCCCTCGATTTATACGAATATCGGGCTTTTCCCATTTGCCGCAAAATGCCGATGAATGTTGTCATATTTTTTTAAAAGAAGATGATTGTTGTATTTTTTTAAAAAAATAATCAAAGAATGATTGCAGATTGTAAAATAATAATATTATATTTGCATATAGATAAGATTAAATTCGACTATGTAAAACTCAATTTTCGTTGTTTTCGGTTGCCTGTTTTTAGGAGTGGGAGAATAGAGAGGCTTTGCATTCGAGATGGTATTTCGATAGTTTTTGAATAAAAGATGCTTTTTCTTCATATTAATTAAAATAGAATAGCTATGAAAAAAATTACTTCTGTTCTTTTTCTTTTCTATTGTTTTTCGGTAGGGTGGGCTCAGACTGTTCCTCCTTGTACGTTGGAAATAACCGATGCCGAGACTTTTGCTCGTGATTGGACAGTGATCGATGTCAATAGCGACGTAAGTGCCAATACGTGGGCCTATAACGATGGCAATGCGATGTATACGCAAGATAAGAGTAATGCCGCCGATGATTGGCTAATCGCTCCGGCGGTGACCCTCGAAGCCGGGAAAGCCTATAAGGTGTCGGCTTATGTGAAGCATTCTTCTACATTTGGTTCGGATAAACAAAAAATAGAATTGAAAATAGGGACGGCGCCTACGGTAGAAGGGCTGACGACCCGGTTGGTTTATGACGAATCTTTTCAAAGTAGATTGTTCGTGGAAAAATCGGGGACGTTTTCACCGGCGGAGAGCGGTGTTTTTTATGTGGGATTGCGTTGTTACAGCGAATCGTATAATGGCGATCTCTATTTCCAGAAGATCGTTATCGAAGAGGCTCCCGTTTATCCGGCACAAATTACAGACCTTTCCATCGTTGCGGGGGAGAGGGGAGCGATGTCGGCGACTCTTTCATGGACATGGCCTTCGTCCGACCATTTGGGCGGTGCGCTTTCGAACCTCTTGGGCGCTAAAATATATCGGGGGACAGATTTGGTCGCTACTCTCGATACGGCTACTGTGGGAGGAAAAGCTGGTTGGATAGATTCTTCTATCGAGACAGCCGGAAATTATACATATAAAGTGGTCGCATATAATACGTTCGGGGATTCTCAGGGCTCAGCAACGACCGTTACTTCCCCGTGGATAGGGAATGATACTCCTGCGGCAGTTACCGATTTGGTGGCTTTGGCAGAAGATGCGACTGTGAGCCTTTCGTTTACGCCACCGACAGTCGGAAAGAACGGTGGATATATCGATACCGAGGCGCTTACGTATGAAATCGGCCGTACCCCGGGTGGTGTCTTGTCCGAAAGTTTTTCGGGACCATTCCCTTATATCGATGAAGTCCTGGAATTGGGCAGTTATGTTTATACGGTCGTCGCAATGTTCGATGGTAAAGCGAGCGTATCGGTCGCTTCCAATAAGGTTGTTGCCGGAGGAGCGAAAGAATTACCGTATAGCGAGAGTTTCGATACCGAATCATCGCTCGATTTGTTTACTATACTGAGTGCCAACGGGGATAATTCGACTTGGAAATATGATAGCTCGAAAAAAATGGTTCAGTATTGGGGCGGTAGTGATGCCGATGAATGGCTTATTACGCCTAAATTGAATTTGGTGGTCGGGAAGAATTATAAACTACTTTTCAAAACCGGGCTTGAAAATGCGGCTTCTGAGGAAAGTTATAAGGATTTGAGCGTGACGATTGGTCGGGCCGCCACGGCGGAAGCTCAATCTACCCGATTGTTCCGGGATACGATTCAGTCTGCTTTGATGGAAGAGAAAGAGGTTGTCTTTTCTGTTTCCGAGTCGGGTGGATACCATATAGGTTTCCATTGTTACGGACAGACCAATTGGTATGCTATATTCATCGATGACCTGTCGGTGGACGAAACAGTGGTTGCCCCGGCCGTCGTTTCCGATTTGACCGTCGCTCCCGGTGAACAGGGCGCTATGTCTGCCACGGTTGCATGGACCAATCCTTCTCTTTCGGCTGCCGGTACGCAACTGCCGATGTTGACGAAAATGGAGTTGTATCGGGGCGAAACTCTTATTTATACACAAGAAGATCCGATAAAAGGAGGTTCGGAACAAGTGATCGATGAAGATGTGCCTGCTCCGGGCAAATATGAATATAGAGTCATCGGTTATGTCGAGGAGAATGCCGGTGAGGCCGCCGTGGTGGAATCGCCTTGGATAGGTGTAGATACTCCGAAACCGGTAACCGATGTGGAATTGACCGATGCGGAAGGCAAACCGCAAGTCACTTTTAGAGCTCCCGCAGAGGGTGTGAATGGCGGATATATCGATGTGGAGAATTTGAGATACAGAATCGTCCGTGATCCCGGGAGCGAGATGTTGACGGAAAGTTTGACAAATACGGTTTATGTCGATAGCGATGACCTTTCTTTGGCTTTGTATCGCTATACGGTAACGACGCTGTCGGGCGATATGGAAAGCGAGTCGGTAACCTCGAATGCGTTGGTATTCGGCAGGGCATTGGGACTTCCGTACGAGACGAGTATGGATAGCGCCGATGAGATGGCTTTATGGACTATCGTCGATGCCAATAACGATACGAAAAGTTGGGTATATGATGCTACTGAGAAGGAGATGAAATATACGGCCTATTCGGCTGCCGACGACTGGTTGTTTACGCCGCCGTTCGAAGCTAAGAAGGGTTCGCATACGCTTGAATTTAGGGCTCGGGCAGAGAAATATCGTTATCCTGAGTCCATTGAAGTGACATTGGGCAGTGATGTTCTACCCGGTGAAAGCCAAACGGTGATCGCTTCGTACCCGGAAATCAATTCGACTTTGTCGGAACTTTATACAGTAGATTTCAGTGTTCCGTCAGACGGGGTCTGGTATATCGGTTTACATGCTACTACCCGGGATCCGTGGGGATTGTATATAAGTTCATGTTCGATTATCAGTAATGTCATTTCCGGTATCGATGGTTTGGAATGTATGAATGAAGTTTATTTCGATCGTAGTAATCATTCGTTGGTTTTTGACAAGGGTGGCGATATTCAAATTATCAATGCGGCAGGGGTAACGGTAGTGTCTTGTGAATCGGAAAGCGGACGAATGGATCTGTCCCAACTTCCGGCCGGACTTTATATCGCTCGTGTCGTGACCGAAGAAGGGAAAACGATACAGATAAAATTTATCAAATAATAAATAGGAAGTGTATGAAAAGTTTTATTTCAAGCCTAATCTTAACAGGTGTTCTTTGGGTGAGTATACCGATGAGCGCTCAGCGGCCGATGAATGAGAGAGTTCACGATAAGGTCGCTACGAAAGAAGCTCCCCGTATTCAATTCGTGGGGAAAAAACAGGGACCGAATTTGTTTCAATCGGCTACGGCGAGTGTGACTGCCGATTTTAGTTGTCAGAGTGCCGGCAGTGCTGTAACTGTGTGGGAAGAGAATTTTGACGACGGAACAGACGGCTGGACATTTACCAATGCCGAGGATTTTTCGTGGACTGTGAAAAAAATCACGAGTACGACTGATCCCAGTAGAGATTTTTCTACTTATGATCCAGACGATGTTCAATCGTTGTATATAGAGGGCCCTTATCAGTCTTTCAAACGAGGAATCGCTACGGCGACAAGTGGGCAGATCGATGTTCCTGCGAATGCTATGTTGAAAGGATATATAGGGTTTACCCAAAATATGGACGATTACTGTCGCTTGCAGATCTCTGTTTCGGCAGATGCTTTTGAGACTTCGGAAATTCTTTGGAATAGCGCCGACGAGGACGGAGAGAAGCCGTGGCGTTGGCATGAGTTTTCGGTTTCTTTGGAGAAATATTCCGGTCGGAAGATTCAGATTCGTTTTACGTATGGTCCCGGAAAAAACGATTCGTTCGGAACCGGTGGTTATATGGGCGATTTCGCTATCGACGGTTTAAAAATTACCGGAGTGTCGACCGTAGAACAAGTCGAGGCAGCCACGGGCGAGGTGATTGCTTTCGCCGATATGTCTTCGGGTTCGCCTACGGCATGGCAATGGTCGTTCCCGGGCGGAACGCCGTCGACATCGACCGACCAGAATCCCCGGGTGTTCTATACGCGAGACGGCGTTTACGATGTGACGTTGACGGTAAGTAATGCCGATGGGAGCGATACGAAGACCCGCACGGGATTCGTGAAGGTTACCGGATCCGCACCGCTTGCGCAGATATTACCACCGGCTACATTCCGGTTCAGCGAAACGCGTTTGCCGATGGTAGCTCCGCTGGTGGGGGTGCAGTATCGGGACAATTCGACCAATTATCCTACTTCGTGGGAGTGGACTTTCGACGGTGTCGATCCCGAACCGTATGCCCGGGTGACGTCGCACGAGGAAAACCCTATCGTAGGGTATAGCTATATGCATAAACAAGGGGTGAGCCTGCGTGTGGAGAACGAACATGGCGAATCGAACGATACCGTAGAGGTGTCGGTCGAGTACAGTGGGTTAATTACGAATTTAGAGCCGGGGGATAGGGCTGCGACGTTCGATTTGGAAGATAGAGGAACTTTCCCCGGGACGAATAAATTGAATATTACTGCTTATGCCGAGAAGTTTTCCAAACCGTCCCGTCCGATATTGGTATTCGGAGCTTATGTTTATTTTGTGAGTGCTTCGGCTGCGAGTATAACCGACCAGATTGCCGATGTGGGCGTGCATCTGTATACCAGCGAGAACGGATTGCCGGGCAAGAAACTCGACTCGATGTGGTGGAGGGTATTCGAATTGGAAACCCCTTCGGGCAGTTCATTGACCGCTACGGAATTTGAATTTGACCCGACGGTGATCGACGACGAGTTTTTCATTGTGGTGGACGGTATCCCCGAGAAGAACGACAGTGTAGATGTGTCGTTCGCTATGGCCGATTTTCGGGATCACGGCAACACGGCTTATATGTTGAAAGATGGAGAGTGGCGAGATGTGAGCACTTATTTCCCCGCAGGAGCGAATCATACTTCTTATATGATTATGCCTTCGATCGTTCATTCGGTTATGTCGCCTATGCCGGTAGACCGTGAACCGCTGGTGGTGGGTAAAGCTGCCGGTACGGTTAAATATCCGTTCTATTCGATATACGGTTATGAAACTCCTATTCGGAGTGATGCCGAGTGGTGTCGGGTCGTGGGCAAGCCGAATGGCTTGACATTGGACACCTTGCAAATTTCCTATGATCGTTTGCCGGACGGTATTGAGGAACGTGTCGCTACGCTCACGGTCTCGGATAGTATTTCGACTTATGACATCAAAGTCACTCAGAATGTGAACGGAGTTAGTTCGATAGAGAAAGTTACGGAAGAGAAGGCTTCTATTTATCCGTCTGTTTTCAACTCCGAATTTATTGTACGTGTTCCTGAGAATACCCGAAGTATTTCCGTGTTGGACGAAGGCGGTCGGGAGGTGTATCGACAGCATGTCGATTCGCAGGCACGTCTTGTGACCGTAGATGCTTCGGCGTTGGCTCCGGGAACGTATTTTATCCGGGTCGTCAAGAAACATGAAATCACAGTCGTTAAGGGTGTGAAGAGATAGTTGGGTAACATTGTATGGTTTAACCCCTCCGTCACTACGTGCCACCTCCCCTATATTTTGCATACAAAACACAGGGGAGGTGGTTTGACACCTTTCTGTTGCATTATTTTAACAAATGAGATAATTGTATTTACACTTTTCTACCCATATGGCTAACGGAGCACCCCGCAATGCTACGGGACACGGCAGGGGAGGAGGGTGAAAAAGCTACACCTGATAACGGAACATAAATCTCTTGGTGGCCTAATGGTTGACTTTCTTATTTTTCAGAATACAGGTTGAGGAGGTTTGACGGTGGTTCCTAAGGGGAGGGTGGAAAGTTGCGGATTGTAATTACAGAATCTGAAAGAGCCGTATCATTACTCGAAACAGAGTTTGATACGGCTTCTTCTTTTTGGGAGTCTCAAATTTCAATTTAAAAATTTTTGGTAAAATTGAGTTTGGGCATACCTTCTTTCGATATTTTTCATAATATTATTATAATGTTATCCTTTCTTAATTTATTAAGAGCCTATGTTATGTTTTTAGTACTTTCCCGTCTCTTTAATATACTTAAAATTAATGTTTATGAAAAAGTTTTTATGGATAGCGTTTTTGTCCTTCTGTTTCAGCGGTGTGGCTGCGGAATCCGATTGGAATGCCGATAGTGTGCAAGTCTATTTTAGCCGGAGTGTGACTCCTGTCGTTCAGAAAAATTGGAAGGACCATAAGTTGATATTGAAAACATATCGACAGTTCCTCAAAACTTGTGAGTCTGTGCCAGATTCTGTCTTGAAACAGTGTTCGTGGTGCTTTGTCGACACATATTACAATGTGGCTTGCTGCGAATCCTTGATGAAACGAAAAAAAGCGGCGGTCGATGCCTTTGAGAAAGCTATTCAATACGGTTATTACGATTATGCCCATGCCCAAAAAGATACCGATTTGGATAACGTGAGAGACGACAAACGTTTTCAGAAGGCGATGGAGCGTTTGCGTGAGGTAGGCGACTTCGGATATATACTCCGAAAATCACCGGGGTATGACGATGCTGCATCTACCGACTCTTTACCTGCATTCACATATATGGACCCCAACGACCGCGATTTGGTACGGGTGCGCCGATATTTCAACTTGGACAGTATTGCGGGAGCTGGTGACGAAATATCCAAGATAAAAAATCTGTTGGCGTGGGTACACAATACGATTCGTCACGACGGTTCGTCCTATAATCCCGAAGAGAAAAATGCGATAGCTCTATATGAAATTTGCAAGAAGGAGGATAGGGGCATTAATTGCCGTATGATGGCACAGATGTTGAACGAGTGTTATCTGGCTATGGGATTCAAGTCCCGCTATGTGACTTGTCTTCCGAAAAGCTATATAAACGATTGCCATGTGATCAACGTCGTTTATTCCAATACTCTCGACAAGTGGTTGTGGGTAGATCCCACATGGAATGCCTATGTCATGGACGATAAAGGTAATTTGTTGAGTATATCGGAGGTCAGAGACCGATTGAAAAAAGGTGAGTTCGTGACGGTTAACGAGGACGCTAACTGGAATCATAAAACTCCGTGTACCAACGATTATTATTTAGATTATTACATGAGCAAAAACCTTTATTACCTGCAATGTTCCGATTGCAGTGGCTTTAACAATGAAACCTATGTCGAGGGGAAACGGCGTCCTGTGTACATCACGCTGTCTCCGACGGGCGAACCTTACGATAAACGGTGGAGTACTTCGAATGAGTCGTGGTTCTGGGCTTCTCCATATAAATGATATCGACGGGAGATATTGGATGCTGTTTTAAATTTTCTGTTTATGGAAAGAGGCGTTTGAATATGTGGCATTGATATTTTCCTCCCCCCTTCTTGTGGATTGAGATAATTTAAAAAAATTATTTATGTATGCAATATATAAAATTTGTTTTTTTAAATAATATTTTGTATATTGCATATATAAATAAATATAGAAGCCATGAAAACGAAAGCCCTTATCGTTATTGTCCTTTCGCTATTCTGTGGGAAAGCGGTGGGAGAGACCATTGAATTCGAAGTTCCGTTTCCGGAAAGTAACACAACTCCTGTTTATATGCCTACCAAACCCGATTCGATACGGTTGAGCCGCAAAAAGTTCGCCAAGTTCAAAGCGGTTGCTTCCACCGGATTCGAGGCTGAGAAAGAGGTGGCGTTCAACGAAGCGGTCAAACTGTGGGAAGAGGTCTTGTCTTTTAAAAGACCCGTGCAGATAGAATCGAAGTTTGGCAAAGTATCCAACGGGATAGGCTATATCGTATCGTTGAAATACGGGGAGTTTTCCGATGGTATTAAATATCCGAGGGCTTTATACGAGCAACTCATAGAAGATACCGATAGTGTGCAAACAGGAGTTTCTATGACAATTACGTTCAACGATAATATGGATTTATGGGATTTCGACCTTCGGGGCGATGAGCCTCTGCCCGCCGGGAAATACGATTTCGTCACCGAGGCCGTGCGGGCCATCGGTATGGGATTGGGTTTTGGAGCCGGATTGAGCGGAGGCGAAGGCCGGGTGGGATTCAAGGCCGCCACCAACGGGAAGACGGTCTATCTGTTCGACCAATATGTGACCGATGCCTTCGGTGTCGAGTTGTCGTCGTTCATGGCCAATACGACTGCGTTGAACGATTTTGTGAAACGGCCGGTATATTTCGACGGGGAAGAAGATTTTCAACTCTACACGCCCGACCCGTTTGTCAAGAACCGCTCCCTCTGTTTCTTTCAGCCGGATGCCACAGATGTCGAGAAACAGCCCATGTATCCCGATAGTTACGGGCGGGTGCGAAATATCGGCAGTAAAATAGTCGATGTGTTGAACTGGTTAGGTTGGGAACGCAAGAAGGCTTTGGAAATGGAAATCACCAGTGCCGAGATTCCCGAATCGGGTATTATCGAGCATGATAGAAATAAGAATTATTGGTTTAACTGTACGACCAGTTCTCCGGTTTCCAACTATTGGTGGAGTTTCGACATCGTGCAGGAGGACGGTTCGTATCGAACGGTTTCAGTAGGGAATGAACCTTTGTTTTATATCGCATTGCCCGAATCGTTTTCCGATACGGACGACCGTACCCTCGACGGACTTGTCAAATGTCGTATTCATTGCACGGTATCGTATAACGGGAAAGATTATGATGCCGATTATGCCCTTTTTGTCCGTGCAAATCCCGATAGGCCTCGGATAGAAATCCTTGATGTAGAGATTATAGACGATTATTCATGTAATCTTACCGTGGGATTCCATACATGGGGGGCTGAGAGTTATTCTTTGTATGTTTATGACCCCTATTTAGATTCAACAGTCGCTTCTGAGGTTGAAGCAGAAGGATATACACGTCTTATAATAGACAATTTATATGCCGATACCGATTATGAAATAACCATTCAAGCATACACCGGGAAAAGAGGTTCGGAGTCGGAAGTGTTGATTTTCAATATGAATGATTATTTACCCCAGTATAAGACAGCCGGTATCGGAGAAATCGAAGAAACCGTATCGGGCGTTATCGTCAATTTGCAAGGGCTGGTAGTCGGGCGTTTTACCGGAGACTATCGGGAAACGGTAGATCGCTTACAGCCCGGTATCTATATAGTCAAAGGCGCTGCTTCCAAAGGACAAATGGTTAACCGTAAAATCATGGTAAGATGAAAAGTAAATTTTTCTTTTTCCTTTTTATCAGCAATATTTCTCTTGTCGTAGCTCAAATTGAGGCTACGAGGTGCTCAGGTATTCCCATTGCTCAAGATTCCATTCTTTTTTATAATGATACATGTGTATTCACTTGCCCATATCAAAAAGATGTTCTTGATATTCAATGGACATTAGATATATTATATAATCCAACCGATAAACCTCAGAGTGTTAATGTATTGTCTATTCCATTTGATGAGGGAGAAAAAGGGGATTTACCAACATTCCGAAATATTGAAATACCTCGTTTTGACGGGCGTTTTATTCTAAAAGAACCGAATACATACTATATTTCGGCAGAAATAGTAAGTGTACAGAAATATGCTATGTCTTTAACTCGTACACGATTGCCTATTTACTTAGATTTGTCTCCTGAGAAGCCTCGTATGGAGGTAATTCTTATAGAGCCGGAAGAGGGATTAGACCTGACAGCGGAGGAGCCGTATGGCTGGTGGAAAGTGAGATTCCGATTATTACCTATGTCAGACAATGCACCTCCTGCCACAGGGAAGTTTTTACATATAGAAAGTTGGGCTGATGGAGCTATTTGGGATAAAGCCTTCGTAAACGATACGGTTGAAGCCGACAATTTTTACGGGAAAGAAGATTTCTTTCAGCCACTATATACTAATCGATTTGGTTGGAAATATGGCGATACCATCTATCCATATCGCTATGTCGCCGGTGTGGAACCGATAGAGCACAGTGAAACGCTTACTGCTTATTTGAGCCGAGAGGAGCGGAAAATTTATGTGAAGAACAACGGCTCGACACAGGCAATCCAGCGAATCGAGATATGCGACGTGACAGGTCGCATACTTAAAACGATAGAATCGAGAGACCTGCTGAAAGTTGCTGTCGATGCCACCGATCTTCCTCGGGGACTGCTTGTCGTGCAAGTAGCAACCAAGAAAAAGATTCATGTTTTCAAAATATGGAATTAACCTATGTTTAACCTCAAAAACAAGCCGTATGAAAAAATTAGTATTATTCGGTGTTGTCTTGTCGCTGGCATTCGGGACAAGGGCACAGGGGAACGATGATTCCTATACGTTCGAGTATGAAACTCTACCGAGTGGAGATGTACGGATAAGCCATAATCTGAAACCTTCGTTAACGGAACGGGGGATCGGGCACAAGGAACAGTATTTAATGTTGTTTATAAGTCGAATTTCAATGTCTCACAAAGACGAGCCATCGAGTATGCCGCCAAATTGTGGGAGGAGCAGTTAAGAGCCTGCTATCCTAAAATCAATTTACATGTTTCACAAGAGTCTTTAAACTCATTGTTGGGGAAAACAAAAGTTCTTTATTATAGAGATCAGTATCATGAACTGATGAGTGGGGCTTTATTGAAATCGTGGCAAATTACTGCTCCGGAGTTTTTATCAAATATAGAAAATTTTTCCGCATTTGAACAAGGGGCGGATATTGCTGTTACGTTTAACAGCAATATGATGGATTCTTTCTATTGGGGAACCGATGGCAATACCCCTGCCGACCAATATGATGCAGTTACTTTTATGATTCGAGAAATCGCCAAAGGATTGGAGTTTAGTACAACTCTTATGAAAAGAGGGAATACCTACTATATCGGACAGCAAGGAAAATTAAACATACTTGACAAGAAATTAGGATTTAGCGACTATACCAGTGGTAGCTCTGAATTGGCAAATAAAATTGCTGCCGGGGATATTACTTTGACACTGTATTTGGAGCATCCTCTGGTTTTCCGAGCCGACAAATTGTTCAAAGCCGTCACTGATGAGTCTGCTGCACAGAATGGAGCTATGTTTCTTACCGCCGAACTCCCCAAAGGGAGCTCTTATCATGAAATAGGTGAAAGTATCTGTCATTTTATGGACTTTGGATTGAATTGGCTGCCACCTATCCCGGTGGGAGACGAATCGAGGCCTGCGGAAAGTACCAGCACTGATTTGGTAGGATATAATACAGACTATACTTTTTCGAACCAAACATACCGTAGGGTTGCCGTTGAAACAGACAGCGTTGTAGCCGGACTTCGGAGTGAAGTTGTGCCCTTGTTCGATTATATCCAACCTGATGAAGGAAAGAATTTCGATGGAGAATTGGGCTTAGATGAGTGGCGGCTCGATATGTTACGGGCAGATGGGAAATACATACCGTTAAAAAGCCTTTCGGGGTACAGTCCCACTTTTACGATAAATTCGATCGATATACCCACCGATGTAGTTTGGGCGAGAAATGCCGACGGTTATTTGAGAGGCAGAATTTATTATAAAGACCCGTTTGAAGAACCACCGCGATATCGATTTGAATATATCTATTTGGATTATCTTCCGGAAGAACCGGAGCTGGAAGCGGTGACCCAAGAGCCGAGAACCCGTTCGTCTATTCCCGAACTAATGTTGGCATTCAAGGCTTTCGGTGCGGAAACCGTACGGGTTGTTCATGAAAATGAGGACGGGGAAGTGTCTTATGATTTCGACCCAGACATAGAATTGATAGACATGCGACACGTGGATCCCTTTATCGAAAACCGGTTTACCTTGACTGCCATTAATAAGCATGGGCAGAAAATGAGTAAAACAGTGACTTGGGGCGGATATGAGTTTCTGCGGCAGTATAATCAACGGATTCGTTCGCTACATAGTGCTGCCACATCGGAAAGTCTTCGGTTGACTTTGATTACAAAAAATACATTGGGTGACGATTTGTCGGACGGAGCATCGGCTGGCACGATCGTAGACTATCGCATTTCTTCGTTGATAGGTGGTATACCTGTTTTATTTGGATATGCCGATACCCATAATATAGAGGTTCCTATTGGCGATATTCCCCGAGGAGCTTATATCGTGCGGGTCACGGACGAAACGGGGAATGTGTATACCTCGAAATTTATCAAGTAGTTTTGTCGCAAGACGATGAACCGGGAGACTTGTTTCTCTTGTTCGCAATCCCCTTGTTTCCCATCAAGGGAAACAAGGGGATTGCATATTAAGGTATTAAAATTTTTTTAATTCGGTGTACAGTCGTTGTATAGGCAATCCCATCACGTTGTAATAGCTGCCTTTGAGTCCGGTCACGCCGATGTAGCCTATCCATTCTTGTACGCCGTATGCTCCGGCTTTGTCGAGGGGGCGGTACGTCTCCACGTAGTAATCGATTTCATCGTCACCGAGGGCGGCGAAAGTGACTTCGGTGGAGACGGCGAAGGAAATCTGTTTTTGCAGAGAAGTAAGCGTGACACCGGTGATGACGGTGTGGGTTTTGCCCGACAGAGCTTGCAACATGGCTTTGGCATCGGCTGTATTGCGAGGCTTGCCGTATACTTTCCCATCGAGCCAGACGATGGTGTCGGCAGTAATAAGGAGCGTATTATCCTTCATAAAGCGGCGGTAGGCGGCTGCTTTTTCTTGCGAGATGTAGAGGGGAATCTCTTCGCCCGAAAGGGTGTCGGGGTAGGATTCGTCCACTTCGGGAAGGGCTGTTACCCGATAGTCGATGTCTAATCCGGCGAGAAGTTCCCGGCGGCGGGGTGAATTGCTCGCCAACAGAATTTCGTATTTTTTGAGATGCGATAGCATGGTGTTTCGTTGTTTTGTGTGGTTACCAGCCGAAGGCTGTTTTATCGGACATCCATTTGCCTTGTGCCCTCAGGATTTGTTCGATGATGTCCCGCCCACAACCTTGTCCGCCGCCGAACGGCGAGATGTAGCGGGCTATCTGTTTAATTTCGGGGGCGGCATCGGCGGGACAAGCCGGCAGACCGGCTATCTGCATGACCTCGTAGTCGGGAATGTCGTCGCCCATGTACATGACTTCGTCGGGGCGCAGCCCGCACTCGTCCAGCCATTTTTTGAAAATTTCGATTTTTACGGCGGCTCCCATATAGACATGGTTTAATCCTAATCCTTCGAAACGTTTGCGGACAGCCTCGGTGCGTCCGCCGGTAATAATGGCGATGGGGTAGCCCATTTTGGCGGCGAACTGCAAGGCGTACCCGTCTTTGATGTTGACGATCCGCATGGGTTCGCCCGATGGATGCAGGGGTATCGTGTCGGGAGAAAGGACACCGTCCACATCGAAGGCGAAAGCTTTTATTCGTGAGAGGTCGAAATCTGTTCGGCTCATAGTCGTTGTTTTTAATGTTTATTGGTTTCGTGAATACTCCGGCTCATCAGGTCGTAAATCTGCCGCATGGTCGGGTCTGAAAGCAGAGCCATTTGCTTGTCTATGACGTTTTTGTCGTATCGGATTGCCGGTCCGGTCTGAGCTTGTGCCGGCGGCATGTCGGCGACTTTCGCGGCAGTCTCCCGTATGAGCGGCAGCATGGTTTCGAACGGCAGCCCGTGTTCCGACAGAATGCGGTCGCACAAGGCGTAGAGGTGATTGGTGAAGTTGCAGGCGAACACGGCAGCCAAATGCAGGTACTTGCGCTGTTCGGAGGTCGCTTCGTAAACCTTTGTCGACAACCGACCTGCCAATTCTTGCAAACGTTCGGTATCGTCCGTATGGTTCGCTTCGACAAAAATAGGAATATCGTCGAAGTCGGTTTCCCGTTCTTTGCTGAATGTCTGCATGGGGTAGAATACACCGTAGCGTGCGGTATACGGGGCGAACACTTCCATGTCCATGCTTCCCGCCGTGTGTACCCAAAGGCCTCGATTGGCGGACATACGGGAAACCAAATCGAGCAGAGCGGAGTCTTTCACGGCGAAGATATAGAGATCGCCGTCGGTGGGGACTCGGCTGATGTCGGTGGAACAGGGCACATCGCGCAATCGTTCGCTCAGTTGTTCGGCCGATTTTCGGGTACGACTGTATATATAAGCCGGAGTCATTCCCTTTTTTTGTAAAGCGACCGCTAATTGCGTGGCTAAATTGCCGGCTCCGATGAGAATAATCTTCATGTCGATGCAGGGGATTACCATTTGCCGATGTGAACTTTTTCCCACATCATTTTTTCTTCGTCGAAAGGCTTGCGCTCTTCGTCTTTATGTCCAATGGAGAGAATGCAGAGCACTCCCATCTCTTCGGGGATTCCCAATGTCTCCCGCACAAAATCTTCGGCAGGTTCGTCCATAGCTCCGAACCGTCCCCGCACCTGTATCCAGCAGCTTCCCAAACCGAGGTCGGCGGCTTGCAACTGCATGAGAATGGCAGCGATAGAAGCATCCTCGATCCATGTATCGGTAAGGGTCATGTCGGCGGTGACGACGATAGCGAGCGCAGCTCCGGCAATGGGTTTGGCTCCCGAAGTCTTGCATTCGGACAAACGGGCGAGCGTTTCTTTGTCTTCCACCGCAATGAACTCCCACGGAGTGCAGCGTTTGGACGAAGGAGCGAGCAATCCCGCTTCGAGAATGGTTTTTACGGCTTCGGGCGATAGCGCCTCTTGGGTGTATTTGCGGATACTCCGCCGATGAATCAACAAGTCGTGCAGGCTTTTCATAAGGGTAGAGGTTCTAAGTTTGTTATGAAATTTATCCATTTTGATTTGTCTGAAAGAGTAAATACCCTTTTTGTCACCATACAAATCATCTTTACATAGCAAAGATACAATAACCTTGTTGTTCTACGGTTAATGGTAGAAACTTTTTTTGATACTTTTCGTCCGGCCATATACTGAACGGAGTTTTTTCCCGTTTAATAAATGTGCCTTCGATAAAAGAGGCACAGTGTGTATAGAATCCCGATGAGATACAAGATATTATTCCTTTTTATCACGATAGGCGCAGTTTTTCAGTTGGCGGCACAGGGGCGTGTGAAGCTGACAGGACGCGTGTATGACAGTGACAATCAGCCCATAGAGTTGGCTACGGTACGAGTGGCAGGAACGACGATGGGGACGATGACCGATTTGAAAGGGGAGTATCAGCTTTCCATTCCGGCAGGAGATTCCATCGTGGTGATTTATTCCTGTTTGGGGTATCGGGAGGAGCGCCGCCAGTTGCTCAATCTCACGAAAGATGTTTCCTTGTCGGTGCGTCTGAACAAGAACGCCAAGATGTTGAACGAGGTTGTCGTGGCGACTCATCGCCGGCAGACGAGTACGTTGCAGACGATCGACACGAAGGATTTGAAATTGATGCCCGATGCGACGGGTAGTAGTATCGAGGCTATGTTGACGACTTTTGCCGGTGTCAATTCGAGTAACGAGCTGAGTTCGCAATATTCCGTGCGAGGAGGTAATTTCGATGAAAATATCGTGTATATCAACGGTATAGAGGTCTATCGGCCATTGACTGTCCGTTCGGGGCAACAGGAGGGGTTGAGTATCATCAACCCCGATATGGTAGGGGCCGTAGGATTTTCGTCAGGCGGATTTTCGGCCGAATATGGCGACAAGATGTCGTCGGTGCTCGATATTATTTACAAGCATCCCGAAGCGTTCGAAGGATCGGTGTCCGCCAGTTTTTTAGGGGCTACCGCTTCGGTAGGACAGAGCACCAAGAAATTCTCGCAACTACACGGCGTGCGTTATAAAACCAATTCTACTTTGTTGAGTTCTCTCGATACCAAAGGAGAATACGAGCCTTCTTTTTTCGATTATCAAACTTATCTTACTTATAAATTCGCACCGAAGTGGGAGGCTTCTTTGCTGGGCAATATTTCCATTAACAATTATAAATTTACTCCCCACGAGCGAAATACGTCATTCGGTACAGCGACCGATGCCAAACAGTTTAAAGTCTATTTCGACGGTTATGAAAAAGATAAGTTCGAAACTTATTTCGGTGCTTTTTCGTTGAATTTTTTCCCCGATAAATATACTCAATGGGCTTTGATGACCTCGGCTTTCGTCACGAACGAACTGGTGACTTACGATATTGCCGGGCAGTATTGGTTGGACGATTTGGCTAATGGCGAGGACGGCGAGTCGACCGAGAATAAGGGAGCTCTCGGAGTGGGGACTTATCACGAGCATGCTCGTAACCGGTTGAGAGCATCGGTGGTGGCTACTTCATTGAAAGGTGCTACGAAATTGGGACAGAACGAGTTGAAGTGGGGATTGACCCATCAATACGAAAAGATACACGACCGAGTGAGGGAATGGGAGATGCGAGATTCGGCGGGCTATTCTTTGCCGCATACGGGGCAATCGGTCGAGATGATTTATAACTTGTTTTCTCGACAAGATATGGAGAGCCATCGTTTGTCGGCCTATTTGCAAGATACCTACCGGTTACGTACTTTGTGGGGGCGCTTTATCTTTACCGGCGGATTGAGGGCTTCTTATTGGGGATTCAACAAGGAGACCCTTATCAGTCCTCGTGCGTCGATTTCTTTTATTCCGGCTGCCAACGAACAGATAACGACTCGTCTGGCCGGCGGGCTTTATTATCAAGCTCCTTTTTATAAGGAGTTGCGCGACACGGTTTGTGATGCCGCTAACAATTATGTCGTGCAGCTCAATCGGAATATCAAGTCTCAACGTTCTATCCATGTGGTACTGGGTGGAGATTATTCGTTCCGGGCATTGGACAGACCTTTCAAATTTACGGCAGAGTTGTATTATAAGAAACTCGACCATCTTATTCCTTATGAAGTGGATAATCTGCGGGTGTGGTACAGCGGGCAGAACGAGGCGAAAGGGTATGCCGCCGGGTTGGATATGAAACTTTTCGGGCAGTTCGTGCCCGGTGTCGACTCGTGGCTTACGTTTTCTCTGATGAAGACACAGGAGGAAATCAATGGCGTGAAATTACCTCGACCTACCGACCAACGATATAGTGTGGGGCTTTATTTTCAAGATTATGTACCTCGGTTCCCCAAGTATAAATTCAGTCTACGGGCTATTTTTGCCGACGGTTTGCCGGTGGGTTCTCCCCGGAAAGGTCGACAGGCAGGTTATTTCCGCGCTCCGGCATATAAGCGTGTCGATATAGGAGCTTCCCGTATTTTGGTCGGAGGCGAAGATAAACTTTTGCAGAAAGGCGTTTTACGTCATTTGAAAAGCGTGTGGATAGGAATAGATGTCTTTAACCTGTTCGATATAAGTAATGTGAACTCGTACTATTGGGTGACGGATATTACCAATGCGCAATATGCCGTGCCCAATTACCTTACTCGCCGTCAGATAAATCTGAGGCTTTCCATAGATTTTTGAGAAATAATTTTTACGGAATTTATTTCAACCGGATATAGTAAATCAGGTCAGTGATACCGTAAAGAAGTGTTGCCGCTCCGAAAGTAATCACCATAACCCTCTCGGTCGCCGAGAACGGATTGACCAAAATTTCTATGCCGATGAGCAGAACGATAGCCGGTAACAGATAGGAGAGCCAACCTGCTTTGCTCCTCAGATTCTTTTTAAGTGTCAGCAGATAGAGTATTTGATAAACTCCTATCAATACCAGCGCTCCACCCAAAACATATACCGTAATGCCTATATACCAGCTGGGAAACAGCATAAGCGTACAACCGAACAGCAACATCACTAAGGATAAAACGGGGAAGGGTAACTTATTTCTATCCTCGCTCAATAGATAAATGAGGAGAGCGTATAGACTGGGTAATCCGATGAGAATACCGATGATTAAAAGAATCGTAGGCAGAGCGGCATTCGGATATAAAATGAGTAACAAGCCTACGGCGATAGAGGCTATAATACGTATTAATGGGTTTTGAAAAGCATTCATGGAATATATCTTTTTTAGTTAATGTTCGCTTTATATTATAAACAACAAATATAGTGAAAGGTTAGTGCAAAGTCAATAGGAAATTTTATTTCCAACTTGACTATGTCGAACCGCAGCCTATATTCTACAAATATAGTGAATGGTGGGCTCGGAGACAAACGGAAATCGTATTTCCGATTCGGTTCTACCCCAAGACTCCTATCTTCTACAAAGGTACTAAGTTGTTTGAGAAATACGAGTTTTTTGTTGTCCATTTTATCATTTAGTTTATAACGTAAAGTCGGAAGCGTGTTATAGGTTTGTAAAAGTTTGGGAAAAATTCGTACCTTTGTCACCCGCTATGGCAATCGGGCCGTTAAGTTTCGATGAATCGGGATTGTTCGAATGTCTTGTATTCAGTCCATTCACGGGTTTTGCCTATGCTTTTTCGAAAACAGAAAATTCTATGTCTGCACCGAAAAGACTCTTAGCTATTATAAATCCTATATCGGGAACAAAAGATAAGGAAGAAATCCCTGCTCTGATAAGGAAGGTAATAGACCCTTCGAAATATCGGGTGGAATGTGTTTTTACACAGTATGCGGGGCATGGAGCCGAATTGACTCGCCGGGCCGTGGACGAACGTGTGGACATCGTGCTGTCCGTAGGCGGAGACGGGACTTGCAACGAAATAGCCCGGGAGCTTATCGATACTTCCACGGCATTGGCTATCGTTCCGGTAGGTTCGGGCAATGGGCTTGCCCGCCATTTGGGTATATCGATGGACGTGCGAAAAGCTCTCGAAATTATCAACGACGGGCAGATCGTGGATTTGGATTATTGTACGGCAAACGATCGCCCTTTTTTCTGCACTTGCGGGGTCGGCTTCGATGCATTGGTGAGCTTGAAATTCGCACAAGGAAAACGCCGAGGAAAATTGTCGTATGTGGCTAAGGCTCTTACGGAGTATCTCAAATATAAATCGGAAACTTATCAAATCGAAATGCCTGACGGGACGGTGACCGAAAAGGCTTTCTTGATTGCCTGCGGCAATGCCTCGCAATATGGCAATAATGCTTATATAGCCCCTCATGCCAGCATGCAGGACGGGAAAATCGATGTCACGGTGCTTATGCCCTTTACCCCGTTCGATACGGCTGCATTGGCTCTTTTGTTATTTACCAAACATATCGATCAAGATTCCAATATCAAGAGCTTCACGACCGAATCGCTTACGATTAAAAGGGAAAAGCCCGGTGCGATACACCTCGACGGAGAGCCCATAGAGATGGGAGCCCGCATAGATGTGCGTTGTTTCAAAGGTGGATTGCATGCGCTCATTCCCTCAGGTGAACCGAAACGCTCTATTATCGAACCTTTCGCTTCGGTATTTTGGGAATTTATCGAAACCGTTCGTCAGGAGTTGAATATTTGATTTTTGTACTTATCGATTATCAGCCAGTTCGATAACTTCCAAATCCTTAAATTCTCCCTTATCGATGGCGAAGCGTACCAATGTACGTTTTTTGTGGAATCCGTACATTCCTGCGGCTCCCGGATTGATGTGCAGGCAGTGTAGGGTTTTGTCATAAAGAACTTTCAAGATATGCGAGTGACCCGATATGAATAATTGGGGAGGGTGTATGTATATTTCCGGGGTCACTTCGCGTGCATATCGGCCCGGATAGCCCCCTATGTGTGTTATCCATATATCGGTATTTTCGATGCTGAAACGTTGGTGCTGAGGATAGCGAATCCGTAACTCTTGACCGTCGATGTTCCCGTATACCGCCCGAAATGGTTTCAAGGCTTCGAACCGGTCGGCGACTTGGACTGAGCCTATATCTCCGGCATGCCAGATTTCGTCACATTCGGCAAAATATTTTTCGTAACGGTCGTCCCACCATGCATGGGTGTCGGACAACAAACCAATTTTTACCATATCGTTTTTATGATTTTTCTATGTGGTAAAAATACGGCAATAATTTGTAAAGTAGAAAAAAAACTTCTACATTTGTCCCCGTAATAAGAAATGAAAAACTGCGGTAGTAGCTCAGTTGGTAGAGCATCAGCTTCCCAAGCTGAGGGTCGCGAGTTCGAGTCTCGTTTGCCGCTCGATGAAAACGGTCTCTTGAATATTCAAGAGACCGTTTTCGTTTCTGTTATTTCTTCATTCTCACTTCGTAGAGATCGTTGCGGCGATCTTTGAGGTTGCGCACGCTACCGTAGGTGTGCAATTCGTTCAAAAGATCCAAATCGACGTCCGAGATAAGAATCATTTCGGTGTTCGGGGTAGCCTCGGCTCTGCGTCCGTCTGTCGGGAATGCGAAATCACAGGGGGTAAAAACTCCCGACTGGGCATATTGAATATCCATGTTGTGTACTTTGGGCAGGTTGCCTACGCTACCGGCTATGACTACGAAGCATTCGTTCTCGATGGCACGGGCATGTGCGCAGACTCTTACACGGGAATAGGCGTTTTGGGTATCGGTGAGGAACGGAACGAACAATATTTGCATACCTTCGCTGGCCATGATTCGGGAGAGTTCGGGGAACTCGACATCGTAACAAATCAAGACTCCGATTTTGGCGCAGTCGGTCTCGAAAGTCCGAATGGCTTTACCGCCGCTCAATCCCCAGCATTTCATTTCGTCGGGGGTGACATGTAGTTTTTCATACATTTCGTAGGTACCGTCTCGACGGCATAAGAAACCTACGTTGTAGAGCAGTCCGTCTTCTTTAATCAGCGGCATACTTCCTGTAATGATGTTGATATTGTACCGAATTGCAAGATTGATGAAACGTTCTCGTATTTCGTCGGTATATCGGGCTAATCCTCTGATAGCCTGCGATTCGCTCGCATCGTTGAACCGAGCCATGAGCGGGGCGTTGAAATACTCTGGAAAGAGGACGAAGTCGCTTTGATAACCGCTTACGGAATCGACGAAAAATTCCACTTGCTCGAAAAGATCGTCGAGCGTTTTGTAACTACGCATTTGCCATTGTACGAGGCCTACCCGCACGGTGGTCTTAGGAGATATATATTCTTCGGTAGGCTCTTGATAGTAGATGTTGTCCCATTGGAGCAGACAGGCGAAGTGTTTCGACTCCTCGTCGTTGGGCAAATAGTTTCGCATTACCTTACGGACGTGGAAATCGTTGGAGAGTTGGAACAATAGCACCGGGTCGAATATCTCGCGTTGACGCACCTTGTCGATGTATTCTTTGGGGCGCATTCGGTCGGCGTATTTGTGGTAGTTCGGCAAACGTCCGCCGAACATGATCGCTTTCAGATTGAGCTTTTCACATAACTCTTTGCGATATTCGTACATACGTCGGGCGAGACGTAGGCCTCGATAATCGGGGTGTATGAACACTTCGATACCATACAGGATATTCCCCTTCCGCGTGTGAGTGTCGAATGTTTCGTTTCCTGTGACTTGGGCATAGGTGTGGTCGTTCTTTACATCGTTATAGTTTACGATGATAGAGAGGGCGCAGCCCACGATTTTATCATCGACGACCGTGACGATTTGTCCTTCGGGGAATATGCGAATGAGTTTGTCGATTTGTTCAGGAGTCCAAAATACGTCGCTACCGTCGGCATAGACACGGGTGAAAGAGCTAGCCAGTTGGTCGTAATCTTCTTTTTGAAGATTGCGTATTTCGACTTTATTGATTTCTTTTTGTTTCATGAATCCTTTGTTTAGTTTAGGTATGCAAAATTACTTTTTTTACCCGCTTGTTGTCCGTTTTGTTTCGATTTTCTTTATGCCGGGTATTTTATATAGTTCGCTTATAAAATATAAAATATGTGCTTCCCTTTTGGGTAATTCCTTTGCCTTCTTTTAATGAATCTTTCTGTCGATTAGTTTCATCTCTTTTATGTCGTCGATGTTCCATTTTGCGATGATACGGGAACAACAAAAAGAGAGAACATTCTTTAATCTCATTTTCATGCAGATAAGGTGTGTCGTTTCTTCATTTAGACTATTTTTGAAAAAAAAATTCAAGGTTTCTGCAACCAAACGAGTGGTTGGTTACGTCTAATGATTGAATTTCCGGAAAGAGAACGATTATGAATAACCTATAAAATTAAAATAGAAGAGAATATGAAAAAGATGTTTATGATGATGCTTTTGTCTATCGTATCGTGGACAGGAGCCGTAACAGCAGCCGAGGCAACAGCTCCTCTGAAATCGAATGGCCCTGTGGCACAACAAGAAGCGGTCGTAGCAGCCGATACACTTAACGGTATGACTCCGAGCGAGGCTTTCCAAATACGTATGAAGGAACTCGAATTTGAACGGGATAAAACATTCTTTCAAGATGAGCCGGATGCCGAGGATATAATAGATTCTTTGATTCCTCTTTTTGCTATTGTTTCACCTTTTCTTATCGCTTTTTTAATTGTCTTTTTCTATATTTATTATCGTAATAAAAAAGTACAATCCCGCTATCGGGTGATGGAGAAAGCGATAGAGTCGGGTCGAGAATTGCCCGAAGGCTTTTTCGACGAACCGGAGTCGAAGCGACCCAGTAAATTTTCCACTCTGAATCAAGGTCTTGTTTGTATGGCTGTCGGAATCGGGTCTTTTATATGGTGTATAGGTGGAGCTTATGAATTGGACGAAGGTTTCGGGGCTCTTTTGGTTGGTTTGGCGGCCATATTCACTTTGATAGGTATAGGGAAACTGATTCTTTATCGGGTAGAATCGCGAAAAGAAGTTCGTGATACCGATGAGCAAACTACCGAAATCGAGTAGGCCGGAGCGATGAATAAGAACGAGGATATAGCGTGGGTGACTCGTTGTGCTTTGTTCGACGATCGGCGGGCTTTTGCCTGCCTTGTCGATAAGTATCAGGTGCGATTGAAACGCTTTTTCCTGAATCTTACCGGTGGAGATCCAGTGCTCAGCGATGATTTGGCGCAGGAGACTTTTATCAAAGTTTATTATAATTTGCGTAGTTATAAAGGCTTGTCTTCTTTTTCGACATGGATTTATCGAGTAGCTTACAATGTGTTTTACGATGAGTTACGAAAGAGCCGGGAATGGGAAGATGCTTCTGTGGACGAGGCGGCCAATCTGTTGGAGCAACCTCCTGAGTGTGTGGACCGGAATATCGATATATCGCGAGCTTTGTCTATTTTACGCCCCGAGGAGCGAACGGCGATAACTTTATTCTTCGTCGAGGACCTTGCCGTGGCAAAGATAGCAGAGATTATGAGTATATCGGAAGGTACGGTAAAGTCGCATTTATTTCGTGCAAAACAAAAATTGGGTGAATATTTAAAGAAAAACGGATATGAATGAATGGAATGACAATCAGTGGCGGGAGTTTTTCGGCGATCATTCGTTGGAACTTCGGACAGATAAGTGGTTCACTCGTAGGGTGTTGAATAGACTGCCTCGCAAGCGATGGAGCATAGAAGCCAAAATTTCATTTGTCGTTTCGGTACTTGTTATTGCAATTTGTACGGTTCTATGCTTGATATTTGCCAAAGAAATGATTTACAATCCTTGTTGGACTTGTGCACACACTTGGTTGGCTTACATGGGATTGTCTGTGGCTTGCGGGTTGTGTGTCGGACAGTTGGGTTCCTTTCTGCGCAGGATTTATGATGCTTCCTAAAACTGAAATAAATTTAAGTAACGAGCGAGAGGCATGGGTCGAACAAGACTTATGTCTCTCGTTCTATTTGTTGGATAGCGGAGTGTGGCGGGAGATAAATTCGGCGAAAGAATCTTTGTAAGTATCCGAAATAGGAATGTATTCTTTGCCAAATACGATTCGGTTGCGATCGATCATTTTGATTTTACAGCCCTGCACGATGAACGACCGGTGCACCCGAATAAACCGACTATCGGGTAACATCTCTTCGAGGGATTTCAAGCTAAGCAGGGAAAGAATGGGGTGCGGTTCGTCTTCGAGGTAAATTTTTACATAATCTTTCAGCCCTTCGATATAGAGTACTTTATCGAGGGGAATCTGTTTAAGTTTATAATCGCTTTTTACAAAGATATATGATTTGTCTGGGGAATGCATTTCACCCGTCCCGGACGATAATTCGAACCATTGCAACGCTTTTTGTGCCGCTTTCAGGAAATCGGTGTAGGCAAAAGGTTTCAACAAATAATCGACGGCGTTGACTTTATAACTGTCTACTGCATATTGTCCGAATGCCGTAGTGAAAATGACACGGCTTTTCCCTTCCATCATGCGGGAAAATTCCATACCGTCCAGCTCGGGCATTTGTATATCGAGAAATATCAAATCTATATCTCCTTTCGAGATTCTTTCGATCGCTTGAATGGCCGAGGTAAACGAAGCCTCCAATTGTAGAAAAGGTGTTTTCTTGACATAGCTTTCCAGTAGCTCGATTGCAAGGGGTTCATCGTCGATAATACAACATTTCAATATCATAGTCGCAGTGTTTATTTAATTCAGGTCGATAGTCAACATGGAGCGGTAGATGAGCGAATCACTCTCGGCATGCAGATTATATTTTCCCGGGTATAGAAGTTCGAGTTGTCGGGATAGATTTTTTAGTCCGATACCCGAACCGCTCTTGTCGGTTTCATTTTTCGGGAAGCTGCTGTTTTCTATATCGCATTCGATAACTCCCGGTGAACGTTCGGACATATTGATTTTTACGAAAGATCGGGTAGATGCGCTGGTCCCGTGTTTGAAAGCATTCTCGATGAGTGTGATGAAAAGCAGTGGGGCTATTTTATACCCCCGACACAAGCCGGTAGGAATATTTACATCTACTTGGACGTGGCGGGCGAGCCTCAATCGCATGAGCTCGATATAGTTATGGTTGAATTCCAGTTCTTTTTCCATAGGAACATAGGGCTGTGTATTTTCGTAGAGGACGTAACGCAACAACTTGCTCAGTTCAAGAACTGCGCTTTGGGCCCGTTCGGGACTGATAGCGATAAGCGAGTAGATATTGTTGAGCGTATTGAATAGAAAATGAGGATTGAGTTGATTTTTCAAATTTTTCAATTCTGCTTCGGTACGTTCCTGTTCCAACTGCTTACGTTCTTTTTCGGTGGTGATCCATTTTTGAGTGACTTTAATAGCTGCACTCAGCCCAACGACCAGAACCAGTGTAATGGAATCTTGCCATTGCATGAACCCCGGGCGAGGAGGGGGAATGGGAGTGGGTCTTTGATGCAGAATGCTCTCGGGAATGACCATGCGGTGTACCAAATAGATGGCTACATTGGCCATGATTACCAGTAATAAATTATAGAGAATGAATCGTATGGTTTTTTTACGAAACAGGACTTTATCGATGAGCCATAAGTAGTTGATGTAAAAAATACAGGCTATGCAAATCGGTTGGATATAAAATTTTATCAGGCTGAAATTGTGTATTCGGTTGATGTTCCCGAACCGTTCGATAAACAAGAGTGGAAAAATAAACAAGATACTCCATGCCGCCAGATGTATAAAGACGGTATTCCATTTTTTACTTAGATGTAGCTTGTCGGATGCCATTGTACAAATATATTCATTTGAAAGGTAAAAGTGAAATTATTCGTAGCGAATCGCTTCGATGGGATCGAGATTAGCGGCTTTACGAGCCGGATACCAACCGAAGAATATCCCGGTTATCGTACAAACGAAGAAAGAAAGTATGACCGAATAGGCTTGTATGTAAACAGGCCATTTGAACAGGACGTTGACGATTGCCGATGCACCTACTCCGAAGACGACCCCGATAATCCCGCCGGTGACGCTGATGAGAACGGCTTCGATAAGGAATTGGGCGAGGATATCGATACCCCTGGCTCCGATGGACATGCGCAACCCTATTTCCCGAGTGCGTTCCGTTACGGAGACATACATGATATTCATGATTCCGATACCTCCTACTAATAACGATATACCAGCAATGCAGGCGAGCAAGATTGTCATCATGTCGGTTGTCGAGCTTAACATGGAGCTTAGTTCTTCTTGTGAACGTATTTCGAAATCATCATCTTCTCCTTCTTTTATTTTATGGTTTTTCCGTAGAATCTCGCTGATTTCTTCGGTTGCCTGAGGGGTAAGTTCTTCCGACAATGCCGAACAGTAGATGCCTTGCAAGTAGGTAATGGCGAGAATGCGTTTCTGTACCGTAGTATACGGTGCGAGTACCATATCGTCTTGGTCCATACCCATGCTGTTGTATCCTTTGGGCGTGAGAGTACCTATGACTTTAAGGGGAATTTTATTGAACCGGATTACTTTTCCGATCGGGCTTTCTCCATTGGGGAAGAGATTGTCGGTAATGGTTTTCCCGATTAAACAGACTTTGGCAGAAGTGATGACGTCTTGTGGAGTGAACATGCTTCCCTCTTCCAAAGAAATTTTACGAATATCCAGATAATCTTCGGTAATACCGTATATCGTGCTGGGATAGTTGTTCGCTCCATATATGAATTGTCCGCTGCTGTTTACCGAGGGGGAACAAGCCGACACGTATTCAGCTTGTTCGGAGATGGATTTATAATCGTTTAATTTGAGTGTTTGCATAGACGATGCGTCTTGCCTTACACCTCCTCTTTCCATGTTGCCGGGGTGTATCATGATCATGTTTGAACCCATTTCTGAGATTTGTTCTCGTATGCTTCGTTTCGAACCTTGTCCGATGGCCAGCATCGTGATGACGGATGCCACGCCGATGATGATACCCAACATGGTGAGGAAGCACCGTAGCTTATTGTTATTGAGTGCTTTTAGAGCTATTTTAGTCAGATTGGTCAGATTCATAATATTATTCCTTAGTCGGTTTCCACCGGTAGTTTTTGCAGCATTTCCAAAGCCGATGCTTGTTTTTCGTTCCGTGTATCGGAGATTACTTTCCCGTCCCGTAATACGATGTTTCGGCTACTGTATGCCGATAATTCAGGATTGTGGGTCACAAAGATAATGGTACGTCCCCGGGCATGCAGTTCCTGAAAGAGAACCAAAATTTCGAATGAAGTCCGGGTGTCAAGGTTTCCTGTGGCTTCGTCGGCAAGAATGATTACAGGGTCGTTAACCAATGCGCGAGCTATCGCTACCCGCTGTTGTTGCCCTCCCGACATTTGGTTGGATTTATGATTTTTTCGCTCGGCCAGTCCAACGGCATCAAGAGCTTTCGATGCCAGTTCGTGCCTTTCTTTGGCCGAGATGGAGGAGTTGTACATGAGGGGTAATTCCACATTTTCGAGGGCGGTCGTTTTGGGCAACAAGTTGTAGGATTGAAATACGAACCCGATTTTCCGATTTCGCAAAACCGACCGTTCGTTCTTACCCATACTCCGAACAGAAATACCATCGAGGTAATACTCTCCCGATGTGGGGGTGTCGAGGCAGCCGAGTATATTGAGCAGAGTGGATTTTCCCGAGCCGCTGGTTCCCATAATGGTTACGAACTCACCGGAATTTATGGTGAAATTGATGCCTCGCAGCGCATGTACGGTTTCACTCCCTACGATAAAATTGCGTCTTATGTTTTCTAATCGAATGATTTCGTTCGTTGTCATGTCGGTTTCCTGATTATTTCTTTTTTCCCGGCGGTTTGGGCATGAACGGGCTTTCTTCTTTCTCTTCCGATGATTGTCGATTGGTAGCGTTTATATTACTTTTGCGGTCTATGGCTACGGTTTCACCGGCTTCCAACCCGGAGCAAATTTCGACGTTTACGCTATTGTCCATGCCTACGACGACCTTACGAGGTTTCCATTCTTGCCCGTCTTGTACCCAGACGATTTTCAAGCTGTCGTTTCCGGATATTTCTTGTTGAGGCAAATCTTCCGGTTCGTGGCGATTTTTGCCCGATGGCGGATCGGGAACGAATCGAAGGGCTTTGAGCGGTATGTTCACGACATTGCGGCGTTCGGCAGTGTAAATGGTGATGTTGGCGGTTAATCCCGGTTTTAATTTCAAATCGGGATTATGGGCAGAGATAACCACTTCGTAGGTGACTACATTGCTTTCTTCCGTGGCCTCTAAGCGCACTTGTGTGACTGTTCCCTCAAACGTGTCGTTGGGGTAAGCGTCGACAGTGAATATGACTCTTTGCCCCTCTTGCACCCCGCCAATATCGGCTTCATCGACATCGGCTATAACCTGCATTTGGGTCAGGTCGGCAGCAATGGTAAAGAGGGTCGGCGTTTCGAATCCGGCAGCTACGGTTTGTCCCTCTTCGACCGCCCGACTGATGACTACGCCGTCGATAGGCGAAGTAATAGTGGCATAAGCTAAATTTCGTTTAGCCTTAGCCAGATTTGCCTCGCTGCTTTCGAAGGTGCTTTTAGCTTTTGCGTAGTTGTATTTCGACTCTTCGTATTCGGTGTCGCTGATGAGTTGTTTCTCGTGCAGGGCCTTGTTTCTGAAAAAGTTTTTTTCTTGATATTCATATTCGGCTTTTGCTCCGTCGTACGTGGCCTGCTGGGAGGTGAGTTCGCTTTGCAAAGTGATTTTATCCATTTCGGCGATGAGTTGTCCTTTGGTTACGATGGAGTTGTAGTCGGCATACAGTTTGTCGATGATACCCGATACTTGTGTCCCGACTTCGACTTGTGTGACCGGCTCGATTGTCCCGGTTGCCGTGACGGCTTCCGAGACATCTCCCCGTACAGCCTGAGCCGTTTTGATAACATAGTTCGCGCTCTTCGACTTCCCGCCGAAACAGAACCAGAGTATGGCGATGGCGACAATGGTCGATACGGTAGCGATGATGATTTTTTTTGATTTCATATTTCGATGACAGTTTATATTCGAGTTAGTCGAGGGTAAGAGGTTTGTTTTCGTAATAGTCGAGTAGTTTCAAATTGAGCAAAGCCATGAAACGGGATTGCAGTTCTTCTTGTTGGGCCGACAGCCAGTTGTTTTTCGCCGTGAGCATCTCGACCGTATTTTTCATACCGAGGTAGAATTGTTCTTCGGTGAGTTCGTAGGAGGTCTTTGTGGCGTTGAGCTGTTCTTTTGCCGCAAGGTATTTCGATTGGGCGGACGAAGCGTCGAGCCATGCGTTTTCTATTTGGTTCAGCAAATCCTTTTCTTGATTTTTAAGATCCAATTGGCTGATTTTTTGTTGAATTTTTGCCCGTTCGACAGCCGATTTGTTAGAGCGGCGGCTATATATAGGGACGGATAGCGTCAGCCCTACCGATTCGTTGAATCCTTGTTTCATTTGGGTCCCGAAACTCCCGTTGTTCCCTGTATTGTGTCCGCTGCCTATCCCGGCATTCAAGGAGAGATTGGGGTAGTAGCCGGCTTTGGCATTCGCTATATTCAGTTCGGCGACTTCGAGTTCTAATTTACCGCTCTGTATGGAGGGGACGAACCCTAATGCCGTAGTGTAGACCGTGCTTTTATCGGGTAGGGGAACGAGAACTTTGCTTTCGTCGATTTCGGGAGTTGCCAGATTCATCTCTTGATTGATGTCGAGCTCGAGTAATTGTTTTAGTTCGAGTTTTAATTGGTCTCGATTGGCTTCGGCTGTGACTAATTGGTATTTGTCGTTACTGTATTGGGCTTCGAGCTGGGCCAAATCGCTTTTGGAAATAGAGCCGGCAGCCAGTAATTCGCGAGATCGTTCTACTTGGCGACGGGAAACTTCTGCGGTCTGTTTGCAAATGTTCACGGCTTCCTCGGCATAGAGTATTTGGAGGTAGTCGGTGAGGATTTCTATTTGCAAATTATCGAGTGTTTCTTTGAATGCGTATTGTTGTTGCTTCTCTTGTATTCGGTTGGCTTTAATCGTGTTTCGCCGTTTCCCATCGAAAATTGTCCATGATGCGTCGATTCCGTAGGTTCCCGTATAGACGTTTTTGCCTGACCGGCTGCCGTCGGCCATCGGATAGTTATTGTAATTATGGGAGGTCGAGAAGTCGAACGAAGGAAAAAGTTGAGCTTTTGCCTCTTTGGTGTTAACCTCGCTTTCTTCTACGGACAGTCGGTTTTGTTGTAGGGTGATGCTGTGGTCACGGGCGTATTCGAAACAGTCTTGTAATGTCCATGTGGAGGGTATTTTTTCTTGTGCCCATAAAGCAGTACTGCATAGAAGCAGGGGGACTCCGGTGGATATTATTAATTTTTTCATTATCGATACGTTAAATTTCGATTCAAATTTAACATTTAGCCGATGATGAAAGAAAAGTAATAGAAAGAGTCCCTTTTTTTGCGGATAAAGTATCTTCTTTTATCGATAAACGGGTAAAGTATTCTATGTTTTTATTTTTGTAAAAAGGAAGAGGAAAATTCCGACTGGAATTTTCCTCTCTAAATATTTGTTATTTACAACTTTAATAGAAAAGCAAAATGAGCAGTTGAGCCGAAAGCACCCGCAGGAACATGGCGAGGGGGTAAACCGTCGAGTAGGCTACCGATGGGGCATCGTTCCCCGATACCTTGTTGCCATAGGCGAGGGCGGGGGGGTCGGTACAAGCTCCTGAAAGCAATCCCATGATAGAGCAATAGTTGATCTTGTAGTGTGCCCGGGCAATAATTCCGATGATGAGAAGAGGAATCACGGTGATGAGAAATCCCCACCATACCCAAATGAGTCCGCCGGACATAATCGTGTTGACGAATTCGCCTCCTGCCGATATACCAACACTGGCTAAGAAAAGACAGATACCTATTTCCCGTAGCATGAGACTGGCTCCGGTCGAAGTGTAAGTGACGAGGTGAATTTTATGACCGAAACGGCCCAAGAGAATTGCGACGACCAGCGGTCCCCCAGCTAATCCCAACTTCATGGGAACACTCATTCCCGGAATGGCGAGAGGAATGCTTCCCAATATGATACCGAGGAATATACCTACGAATAGTGTTACCATGTTGGGCTCGTGGAGGCGTTTCGTAGAGTTACCGAGTTTCTCGGCCAGACGATTGATGTCTTCGATTCGTCCTACAACGGTAAGGCGGTCTCCTATTTGTAATTCCAGATTAGGATTGGCTAGAAGATCAAGACCAGCTCGGTTTACACGGGTCGCATTCAACCGGTATCCCATTCTGAGACGTAGGCTTCCTATCTTGCGTCCGTTGAATTCGGGGCGGGTAACCAGTATTCGACGAGAAACCACAGGGGCAGGAATAGCTTCCCAGTTCATTTCGACGGGGCGACCTATAAATGCTTCCAATGCGCTTTCGTCATGTAAAGAGAGGACAACGAGAAGCAAGTCTCCTTCTTGGAGTGTCGTATCTGAGTTGGGTATGATTACTTCGTCGTTATGTTTAATACGCGATACTACGAAATTACGGTCGATGAGTTTGGTCAAATCGTCGAGAGTCCTGCCAAAGATAAGTTTGTTTTCTACTTTATAAGTAACGACATGCGGGACGAGTTGGCTCGATTGGTTTTCTTCTTCGATTTGTCGACTTTCTTTTTCCATTTTAACTTTGAAAATCGCCCGGATAACCAGCATGGAGGCGATGATTCCGATTACTCCCAACGGATAGGCGGCCGCATATCCGAGAGCGATTTCTGGAACCTCGGAAATGGACCCGTCGAATTTGAGCTGTGAAAGCGTTTGTTGCGCCGCTCCTAATCCCGGTGTGTTCGTGACAGCCCCCGAAAGAATACCGACCATCATGGGCATACTTATTTCTCCCTGATGTATAAAGTATAGGGTGAGAGCGACCGCTATGTTGAGTATGACGATACCGACGGCCAGCATATTTAGGGTTAGTCCTCCTTTTTTAAAGGAGGAAAAAAAACTCGGTCCTACTTGCAATCCAATGGAATAAATGAATAGAATCAGCCCGAACTCCTGTACGAAATGGAGTATGTTTTTTTCGGCGGAAAAACCGAAGTGCCCGGCAATCAAGCCGACGAAAAGTACAAATGTGACTCCTAATGAAATGCCGAAGAATTTCATCTTTCCTAAGGCTACACCCAATGCGATGACAAATGCATACAGGATAACGGTGTGGGCTACCGAGGCATCATTGAATAATAGATTTTGAATCCAATCCATTGCAGATAAATAGTATTTTTTAATTTTTTTGCAAAGGTAGCAATAATCTGTATAAACAATCCTTTAAAGGAAGATTTTGTTTGTGCATTTTGAGAGACGGTTCGATTTATTTGCGTATGAAACGAAAAAAGCCTCAGACATCACGTCTGTGGCTTTCCATCAAGTCAATACACTTTTTTATGCTAAGAGCCTTCCTCGACCATGCTCCCGCACAGTTTCTGGAATGTTTCAGTTAGATTTGTCTTCATGTAATAGAATGCGCCGTAATAACAAGTCTGTTATAATCTTCGGCGTATACTATTATAGTTTTAGGATAGTAGATTATTCAATTCTTTTAAAGAGGCTATGTGGTAGTTCGAAACTCTTTTAGCTTGGGGAACCGTTCGTTGGCAGAGCCATGCTGTTTTGCAGCCGATGTCTTTTGCCGGCAATAAGTCGCTGTTTAGGGAATTGCTGACGCATAGAGTTTCTTCCGGCTCGATATGTAACGCATTGACCGATAACCGGAATATTTCTTTATCGGGTTTGCTCAGGTTCACCATGCTGGATTCAATGACATCGGTGAAGTAGGAGGCCAATCCGAAATCTACCAAAACAGCCGGTAGGTTTCCGTATGATTGAGCGACGATTCCCAAACGATACTGTTTTACCAAGTTTTCGAGTGTTTTTTCATTTTGTCTTACATACATGATCGCCATGTTATAACAAATCGTGGCCAGTTGTTGGGCATACTTTTGAGTACATCGATTGTCGGATAATAATCCTTTTGAAATAAGATATTTGATTTGAAGCGATAGTTTGGTATGTAAGGTAAAATAAAAATTAAACCAGGGTTCGATTAGTCCTTTTTCGGATATTTCCTTTTCTGCAAATTCATGGGCGGCCAGATAGTCGCTCTTGGTTATAGGTGTCCCGATTTCCCTGTATTCTTTCCAAATGAGGTCGAACCAATCACTCCCCTCGGTATCGATTGTACCTGAGAAATTGAATAGAATACCTTTTATGTCGTGTCTCTTTTCCATCGTTTTATTTTTTCTTGAAGATGGGGCAAAGTTATTTCGGGAGGTGATTCTTCACAAGGTCGTAATGGGCATATAATTGTCCTAAATTTCGGATTTGTGAATTTTGATTGTTTCTGCGTTCGCTTTACACTACCTTTGTATTTTGTAAAATAAAAGAAGATGAAAGAGTTGGTTATTTTTGATTTGGACGGGACTTTGTTAAACACGATTGCCGATTTGGCTATCAGTACGAACTATGCTTTGCGTCGTTGCGGTTTTCCAGAACATAGGGAGGAGGAATATTTTCATTTTGTAGGGAACGGAATAACTAAATTGTTCGAGCGAGCTTTGCCGGAAGAGAGTCGTTCGTCGGATAATGTATCTCGTGTGAGGAGCTATTTTTTGGAATATTACTCGGTACATAATACCGATTATACTCGCCCTTACGATAAAGTGGAGGAATTATTGTCTGTTTTAAATTCTCATGGTGTGAAAATAGCTGTGGCATCGAATAAATATCAGGCAGGAACCCAAAAGTTAATACAGTATTTTTTCCCCGGAATCGATTTCGTATCTGTATTGGGACAGCGTGACGGTATTCCGGTAAAGCCAGCTCCCGATATTGTATATGAAATTCTAAATAAGTCGGGGGTTGAGGCGGAAAAAGCCCTGTATGTGGGAGATTCAGATGTAGATATGTTTACCGCGAAGGCTGCCGGGGTCGAATCGGTCGGTGTAACATGGGGATTTCGGAGCCGTGAAGAATTGATTGAAGCCGGAGCTTGTCATTTAGTGGATAGTCCCATCGAGATACTCCGGCTCAGCCTATAATTAGTGGGGATTGTCTTTTAACTCTTATATTCGCAGGTAGGGAGGAAAAAAGATTCGCAGAGACATCTTAGTCCGTCCTCCTCCCCTGCCGTGTCCCGTAGCCTTACGAGGTGTTTTGTTAGCCATATAGGAGTGGTGTCACGCAGTGACGGGGTGTGACCCTTATAGCCAAAAAGTCTATGAAATCTTTCCACCCCCTCTTCTTAGAAACTGCCGTTTCTTCGGTGTCTCCCCTATATGGCTACCGCCACACAGGGGAGAAGTGTAAATACAATTGTCTCATTCGTTAAAACGATGTAACAGGCTGGTGTTAAGCCTCTTCCATTGTGTTTTGCACAGTAAAATATAGGGGGGTGTCCGCCGGACGGAAGGGTTAACTCTTATAGCTAAAAAGTTTATGAAATCTTTCCACCCCCTCTCCTCTATATTGCTACACGACTCCCCGTAAGTCTACGGGACACGGCAGGGGAAAAGGAGGAACGCAATCCATCTCATTTGCAAAAATTCATGTTTACCTCCACCGATTTTCTACTGAACCGATATTTTGGTTTTGTGAGATTGGGGATTCTTTTGTGAAACAATAAAAAAGTAACAACCCCGCTTCACAGCGGAATCGTTACGTTAACCAAAATATATAGAATAGTTAATCGAAAAAAATAGTCTGTAATATTTACATGGGGCGATTAATTAATTGTGATACAAATATATCTAAATTTTATAAAGAACCAAAACAGTATCGACAAAAAGCGTAAACATGTCGCTTAACCGCCCGTTTTTTTTTGTTATATGTCATATATTATTCGGGGATATTTATTTCCAAAGAAATTTCTTGTCCGCTTTTATTTTCGCCTACTTGTGTCGTTCGGGTGTAATAGACGACGAGAGGCCAACCGGTATCGGCGTGTATATAAGTGTCGTTTTGGTCTTGGGCCATAATAATCGGAATTTGAGAACTGTCAATCGGTTTTCTCCTGTCTTCTTCGGGTAGATTGCTCTGTATGAGTTCTATAAATTGTCTTATGGCTTGGTCGGTATTTACTATTGCGTCGCTGGCTATGCGAAAGGAACCGTTTTCGGGATCGACTTCTTCGATCCAAAATGTTCTCATACCTTTACAGGGTGCGCCACCGACAAGAGATGGGAAATTTTCTTCGATTTGATATTCTTCGTCAAAATCCATTTTACAACCGTGGTAGTAGAGTAGAAGGGATAGTTCTTCGAGTGCGGTGGATACTATGACGGTCGTGTCGCCCATCTGTTTGTACAGGGTGGATTTGAGAAACCGGAAGAGGGAATCTTTTTGCGCCTCGGAACCTTGTTGGGCGCACAATGCTTCGGCTGTCATTTCGGCGGCTTTCAGGTAACGAGACCTCAGTTGGTCGAAATTGACAAGCCGTTTTATCGTGCCCAACTCGTTTGTCTCGACGATGACTGTGTCGTTGCCGAAAGTACGGCTTATTCGAGAGGTGAGTTCTCGGCTTATACTGTCCGAACCAGAGCGAATGGCGTTGGGAGTATCATAAACGGCTTGTAGCGTATAGCTGTTTTCGGTAGAGTCGATAACCGTAATATTTATCTTGGATATGGTTCTTTCCCACGATATGGTGTCTTTGCCCTGTATGTTGTATTTGTAATAATCGTACAGATAATCGTAACTGTCACCTTTCGACCAATAGGCTACAACTTGTACCGTAGAATCGTTGAGATTGATTTGGGCAGATAATGTCGTTACTATGCAGACTAATAAGGAACTGAGAATGGCTTTGGTTTTCATAGTAAGTATGGGTTTGATGATTCGTATATCTTTGAAACCGTTTTATTGTAATCGACTTCAAAGATATACATAAAAATCTGATTGTGATTTTCTCTTTCCCCCTATTATAGTATATATAATATTATTATTTCTTATCGGAGAACGGGAGTTTGAACCCTTGTTTGTTCAAATAGCCTTCCATGTCGTAGCCCAAAGCTATCCGGTAATAATCTAAAATATGGGCGCACTAGTCGTTTTCGGAGGTCGTTCCGCTGCGGTGGCGATTATATTCGGATATGGTTCGGTCGTATTGTTCGAGCTCGGGAGCCATGTCGTCGGTACGGTAATGATTGTGGTGTATGACTAATGATAGCGGTTGTTTGGGCTTTACGTCGGGTGATTCTCTGGGTATGCCCAATGTGAGTGCACAAACGACAAACGTACCTTCGGGTAATTTTAGAATTTCGGCTATTTTCTCCGGATTGGCTGTACGAGCATAACCTACGCAGCAGCTACCGAGTCCGGCGGCTTGGGCTGCTACTACCGCATTCTGCATGGCTAGGGCAGCATCGATGATTCCTACCATAACGCCGTCGAGCGTATTCTCGAAATGAGGATTGTCGATTCCCTTTTTTTGTGCCAAGATGTCAATTTTATGATAGTCGGCGCAGAATACCAGTAAAGTGGCGCAAGTTTTAATTTGTTTTTGGTTTGTAATGGCGTAGAGCTCTTCTTTAATGGATTGATCGTCGATAGCTATTACCGAGAATTGTTGCCCGTTGTAACTTGTGGGGGTATTCGCGATGGCTCGATAGATGAAATCGAGTGTCTCGGACGGTATCTTATCGTATTCGTAGCGACGGACCGATGTGCGGTTCAGTAAAGTTTCTTCGATTGTTTTCATAATGAATGATATTTTGAGTTAAACGATTAAGTGTATAGAAAGGTTTTCAAGTCATTTGTTCCAGTTCTTTAAGTCCTGTCTGGAAGTAATCTTGTTTCCAGTCCTGAGGACGGATTATTTCTCCGTTCCAGACAACGATGTCGATGTCTAATGGAATTTTACCGGAAAGTTTCGATTCGGGGGTACGGCCGTGTGCCTTCTCCATCGTTTTTAAGACATTATGTAGTTCTTGATGGTCAGTATCGGTGAATATTTTAACTACGGCATTGAGGTAATTGGGGCTTTTTATGCTTCCGCAAGCTACCGTTTCATAGATAGAAGAAGATGCGGCAACGAGTCCCATTTTCTGTAATTCGGCAAATGCGTTATTCATTTGTCGCAGTTTGTCGGGCGTGTTTGAGGCTAGGCTGATCAAAACTGTATTCATGACACATCTTTTAGGGAGAGTTGTATACGTTTCCGTTCTCGGTCGATACCGATGACACGGACTTTAACCGGTTGGTGCATAGAGACGATTTCGGCCGGATTGGAGATGTATCGGTCGGACATTTGCGAGATATGTACCAATCCGTTTTCTTTGATACCGATGTCGACGAAACAGCCGAATTGGGTAATGTTGGTGACTATGCCATTGAGAACCATTCCTTCTTGTAAGTCGTCTATCGTTTTTACTTTGGCATCGAATTCCATCATTTCGATATAACGGCGAGGGTCCCGGCCGGGCTTGTCGAGTTCGGCGATGATGTCGGATAAAGTGGGTATACCCACATCTCCGGATATGTAGTTTTTGAGGTCGAGCTGTTTTTTCAGCTCTTTGTTTTCTATCAGATCGCTTACGGTGCAGTTCAGATCGTCCGCCATTTTTTCTACGATGGGATATCGTTCCGGGTGGACGGCAGAATTGTCGAGCGGATTTTGTGCATGGGGAATACGAAGGAACCCGGCGGCTTGTTCGAACGCTTTGGCTCCCATGCGGGGTACTTTGAGCAAGTCGGTTCTTCGGGCGAAGTCTCCGTTCTCTTTGCGATAATCGACTATGTTTTGAGCGAGTTGAGGGCCTAATCCCGATATATAAGTGAGCAGGTGCTTGCTGGCGGTGTTTACGTTTACCCCCACGGAGTTTACACAAAACTCAATCGTTCGGTCGAGCGATTTTTTCAGTTTGGTTTGGTCGACATCGTGTTGATATTGTCCTACCCCGATAGATTTCGGGTCGATTTTGACTAACTCGGCCAACGGATCTATGAGTCTGCGACCGATAGATACAGCACCACGCACCGTCACATCGTGTTCGGGAAATTCTTCCCGAGCTACTTTTGAGGCGGAATAGATAGATGCGCCGCTTTCGCTGACGACGAAGACCTGTATCTTGCGGTCGTAACGGAGGTGTGTGACGAATTGTTCCGTTTCCCGTCCGGCAGTTCCGTTTCCGATGGCGATAGCTTCGATTTTGTAGCTTTCTACCAGCTGTGTGAGTTTGCGTGCAGCTCCTGCCGAATCTTGACGAGGCGGGTGAGGGTATATGGTTTCGTTGTGTAATAGATTTCCCTGAGCGTCGAGACAAACTACTTTACAGCCGGTCCGGAATCCCGGGTCTATGGCTAATACTCGTTTTTGTCCTAATGGTGGCGCTAAAAGTAATTGTCGCACGTTTTCCGCAAAAATTCGGATAGCTTCGTTGTCTGCCTTTTCTTTTGAAGCGGCGGCGAATTCACTTTCTATGGAAGGGCGCAGAAGTCTTTTATAACTATCTTTTATCGCTTTGTCGACAAGGTTCGACGTTTCTCCTGAGCCTTTGATAAATATTTGTTGTAACCGTTCTATCGCTGTATCGTCGTCGGGGGTAATAGAAACTCTGAGAATACCTTCATTTTCTCCTCGTCTCACCGCTAAGATTTTATGGGAAGCACAACGTCGTAACGGTTCGCTCCATTCGAAGTAATCGCGGTATTTATCGCCTTCGGTTTCTTTCCCTTTAATGACTTTTGCATGGACGACAGCACTGTGCTCGAAACAACGCCGAATGGTATTTCTGGCTCGTTCGTTCTCGGAGACCCATTCGGCGATAATGTCGCAAGCTCCTTCGACCGCTGTTTGTTCGTCGGGGATTTCGGGAGTAACGAATCGGGCGGCACTCGTTTTTATATTTTCGCTTTTTTGCGCCATGATGATTTTGGCGAGGGGCTCTAATCCGTGTTCCCGGGCTATCTCTGCACGGGTTCTTCTATGGGGTTTATAGGGTAGGTATATATCTTCGAGCTCGGTAATGTCCCAACAAGAATCTATGCGTTGTTTCAACTCTTCCGACAACTTTCCTTGTTCCTCGATTGTCGAAATGATAAATTTTTTTCGTTTTTCGGTCTCGCATAGTTTATCGTATGCTTCCTTGATATTACCTATTTGTACCTCGTCGAGGGAACCGGTAGCCTCTTTGCGGTAACGGCTGATGAAAGGAATAGTGGCTCCGCTGTCGAGCAGTTCGATTGTTTTTTCGATTTGTTTCTCGGCAAAACCCAGAGATTGTGACAGGAGCTTGTATATCGATGTATTCATGATTCTTTCTTTAATGTTATAATCGTGATTTCGGGGCGGGCGCCGATTCGCATGGGAAGGAATACACAACCGATACCTTCATTGACGTATAACATTTGGTGTTTATCGGGGGCGGTATATAGACCGCTCCATTCGGGATACAGGGGTTCGGCAAAAGAATATTCAAATTCTTTCCAGCCTAATTTCAGCTGCATGGCATGGGTGTGTCCCGATAAAGTGAGGTCGATGTTCGAGTGTGGAATAACTTCGTGTTTCCAATGCAGCGGGTTGTGAGAGAGCAGTATTTTGAAAACCGAATCGTTCAACGAGGAATATGCCTGATCCAATTTCCCGTATTGCGGGAAAGGTGGAAGTCCCCAATTTTCAACACCGATAAGGGCGATGCTGTCGTTTCCCCGGTGAAGAAATACCGAACGATTGTTCAACATCGTCCAACCCATTTTTTCCTCGTTGACGATGAGCGAACGGAGTGTTTGTTCTTTTCCTTCGGGGTTTTCCCAATGGAAATAGTCGCCGTAATCGTGATTTCCCAAGATAGAATATACTCCATCGGGTGCGGAGAGACGGGAAAGTACGTTCATGTAAGGAGGCAGTTCGTTTCCTCGGCGGTTGACGAGGTCTCCCGTAAAAACGATAAGGTCGGGGTGTAGTTGATTAATGCGGTTTATCCATCGGGGCAAGTAATTGGCTGCGGAGCCCAAAGTTTCGAGGTGGAGGTCGGAGAATTGGACGATGCGGTATCCGTCGAAATCTTCCGGCAAATTGGGAAAAGAGATTGTCCTGTAATTATATATGGGGTGTTGTCGGGCATAGAATGCGCCGTAGAGCATGGACCCGATGACATATAGGGCTAATGCTGTACCGATCATGTGACCCCATTCCCCTTTCTTCCTTTTCCATAAACGGGGGACGTAATCGAATAAAGAAAATATGGAGTAAAACCATTTGGGCATGTAGACCAAGAAGAAAATATAGAATATCCACATGGAGATATTTATATCGAGCTTCCCCGGAAAAGCGAATAGCCCCGTCACCCCTATACACACGAGAAGGAGAGTGACTAAGGAAAGGCCCCACCAAAGAATTTTTATCCATTTAGATTTATGACGAAAGTTGCGTCGAAAGATATAGAAATCGGCCGATAGAGCCAACAGTGGAAGTAAAATGAGAAGAAGGGGTAACCGCATATAATTTTATCGAATGTTGAGAAAGAAACGATGAGTGTTTTCAACGCAACACTCATCGTTTCCTTATTGTGTTGTCATTCAGGCTTCTTGCCCTAATGCTATCAATTGATTTTTCAACGGATTGGCGTACATGGAGAGAATGCGCTCTTTTAGGAAGTCTTTGTCTTTACTTGTTACGTCGGGGATTTTTGCCAATTGTGAGTTTAGGTAATTGGCAAAAGTGGTTTGGTCTTTATTTGTGTAACGGTCGGCGAAACGTTTCTGTCCGTCTAGAATATCGTAAGCGATATAATTACCGGGATATATTTTATAATTGGTATGAATGGCCTTGTCTATTACTTTGAGTATGTTGGCCAGTAATTCCGATTTTTCGTCGATTGCCGATAATTTGTCAAGTTCGTCGTTGATGCACGGGGATATTTGAAAATGTACACGACCCTTGAAGCCGAGTAGACCTATTTCCATGCTGTGCAAATCGTCCCTTTGGGATTTTTTAAAATCGGGATTGTCTCGTTTGAGCAGAAACTCGTGTGCTTTAAGATAGTCACAGGGATCATATTCGTAGGATATGGAGACCGGAACAATGTTTATTTCTTTTAAGTTATTGATGAGGTCTCCCTCTCCGGTTATGCCTAACATTTTAATGAGAGATTCTTGCGTGCGGTCGTCGGAATCTTTCGAACGGCCTTCCCGTTGGGCTATCCAGACAGACTCGTGCTTCTGTGTGATGATGAAATGAATATATCCCGATAGCTGCCGTGCGGCGTCGAGCATTTGGCGCATACCTACGTCTCGTTTGACGATAAAACTTTTGTTGAGCCGAACTAAATCGGATATCCAATCGTATATGAGTAGGTTATTGCCGATGGCTATTTCACTCGTGTCAAATCCGTTGAGAATAAGTAATAAGTTGAGTAATGAGGCATCGAGTACAATGTCTCGATGATTGGACATGAATGTGTAGCTTTTTGATTTGTCGAGTACTCCGAAATTTTCGCCGGTTACACCTTTCGTCGTCTTTTTTGTGAGGCCTTCGAGGAAGACTTTCATAATGAATAATTGGAAGTCTTTTTTCTTGTCGATGGTCAGTAATTCTTGACAGAGTTGTTCATAGTTGATGTCGCGCAATACATAACGAACGGCATGTTCAAAACCGGGTTCTTTGATCAGGTCTTTCATCTTGTCGTGAACTTCACTGTCGAAGAATGGTCTAATATCGTCAAATTCTTTTGGGTATTCCATAACATTAATATTTTTAAGGTATAGAACCGTCTATTATTTTTATTCTTATGTTTTTTATATATCTCGATTGGCCGTATAATTACGCCATTTGTCAAACAGCAGAGTCATATCTTGCGGTATGGGGGAATCGAAAAACATCTCTTCTCCTGTTACAGGGTGTTTGAATCCGAGAGTTTTGGCGTGTAGGGCTTGCCGAGGGCAAATTTCAAAGCAGTTTTGTACAAATTGTTTGTATTTGGTAAAAGTCGTCCCTTTGAGAATTTGGTCTCCCCCGTAACGTTCGTCGTTAAAAAGAGTGTGTCCGATATGTTTCATGTGTACCCTGATTTGGTGTGTCCGCCCAGTTTCGAGCTTACACTCGACGATAGAAACATATCCCAATCTTTCTAAGGTTTTATAATGAGTTACCGCATGTTTGCCGAAGTCTCCCTCTGGAAATACGGTCATTTGTAATCTGTCTTTGAGGCTACGACCGATATTTCCGGTTATCGTTCCTTCGTCTTTTTCCATAATACCCCATACCAAAGCTACGTATTGCCTTTGGGTAGTTTTATGGAAAAACTGTAATCCCAAGTTTGTTTTGGCTTCGGGAGTCTTGGCTATGACTAATAATCCGGAAGTGTCTTTGTCGATACGGTGTACCAATCCCAAACGGGGGTCGCTTACATCATAGTCGGGGGTATCCCGGAAATAGTATGCCAATGCGTTTACCAGTGTCCCGCTATAATTCCCGTGTCCGGGGTGTACGACCAATCCTGCCGGTTTGTTGACAACCAAGACGGTTTTGTCTTCGTATACGACATCGAGCGGTATGTCTTGGGGTATGATCTCGAATTCGTATCTGGGTCGATCCATGACGACAGACACGACATCGAGCGGCTTTACGCGATAGTTTGACTTGACCGCTTTCCCGTTTACGAGAATACAGCCAGCTTCGGCTGCTTGTTGTACCCGGTTACGGGAAGAATTTTCGAGACGTGCTACGAGAAATTTATCTACTCGTAATAGATTTTGTCCTTTGTCTGCCACGAACCGGAAGTGTTCATACAATTCCCGCTCACCTTCTTCTGCGATGATTTTGTCATCGGCTTCTATGTCTTCGTCGCAAGTGTTCATTGCATTCGAGATTGTTTAGTTAAACCAACTTTCATCGGTGAGAGGTGCTTCTTCCGCATTTTGTGGAATCTCGTCGATCGTCGAGTCGGGATATTCTTCGGGTATGCCGTCTCCCACAAGTAGAGTTAAGGAACTTCCCGCAGGAATTTTATCTCCTTGTTCGAGGTTTTCGCCTTTGTATTGTATACCGATAACGAGATCGGGGTATTCCGATGGTACATTTTGTGTTTTAATATCTGTCAACCCTACACTTTCTAAGGTGGAAAGAGCTTGGCGAAGCGACATATCGGAGACTTTTGGACAAGAAATCATTCTGGGGGAGTAAGCGTTGATCGATAGATAAATAATTCGACCGTCTTTTACTTTGCTTCCACCAGCAGGGGTCTGTTCGATGACACTGCCCGGAACCGCACCGTCGATAAACAGAGAGTCTATTATGTCGTACCGAAACCCTTCCCGATCGAGAATGCGTAGAGCATCGGGTAAAATCATTGTTTTGACCTCGGGGACAATGACCGCTTTCCCGTGCCGTGTATATAGCTTTAACCCGTATAGAGTGAGTGCTATCAGCAGAAAAAAAACGATAATCATCAATACTAACGTTTTGATTATCGGGTGCTTTTTGAAAAAATCAATTATTTTTCCCATAATCGCTTAGGTGCATAACTTATCTAAGATTTCACAAAGATAGGGAAAATAGCTTGCAACGGTGTTAACTTAATTATTTTTATGACAAAAAGATTTTGTCCTTCCAATATTTCTTTGGTGAAATGAGGCGCTGCATGATTCCTTTTTCGAATTTGAGGAAGAATATAATTTAACATTTATGACTTAAATAATCTGTCTGTTCTTGATTGATATTCGATAATGATTTACTTTTGCAAGAAAAAATAAGCTTCTGTATATTATGAAAAGGAGTAATTTGGTATGGGTTGTTATCGCCGTTCTGGTCGTCGCATTGTTGGGAACCGGGATTTTCATATACATGCAACATAAAGAAATGTCCGATTTCAAGGAGCAAGTGGAGATAGACAAACAGCGGAGCGAGCTTGAAAAAGAATATAGCGATTTGGCTGCCCAATACGATCAGTTCGAGGGGCAGAAGATGATGTTCAATAACGACTCGTTGATCGAAAAGCTCGATGCCGAGAAGGTGAAAGTTCAACGATTGTTGGAAGAGTTGCGGACTGTAAAAAATACGAGTTCGGCTCGTATCGAGGAATTAAAGCGGGAGTTGACTACGCTGCGGGGAATTATGCGTCATTATGTGATGCAAATCGATTCGTTGAATGTCGCCAATAAACAGTTGCGGGAAGAGAATGCGAAAGTGACCCGGCGGTATAGAGAGGTAGCGCAAACAGCAAGTCAATTGAAACAAGAACGAGAGGAATTGACCGAAAAGGTAACATTAGCGGCAAAACTCGATGCCGTAGGTATTGTGGTGACTCCGATAGATTCGAGAGGAAAAACTGCAAAAAAAATTAAAAAGACCGATAAAATAAAGATAACATTCTCCATAGCCAAAAATGTAACGGCCGAAGTCGGTGAGAAATATATTTATGCCCGTATTGTAAAACCCGATGGAGATGTATTGGTGAAAGATAGGGCCGATGTATTTCCTTTTGAAGATCGTGAAATAAATTATTCTTGCCGAAAATTGATTGAATATACAGGTGAAGAATTGAATGACGTGACAATGTATTGGGCTGTGGAAGAATTTTTATATCCCGGGGAGTATCGCGTGGATATCTTTGCCGATAACTATATGATAGGGACTCGTTCGTTCACTTTGAAACAATAGCTTCCGCCTCTGTATTTGTTTGGAGAATCGGGTCGATGTGAAAGTATGGGTAAGGCTGTGGTTCAGTCGATAATTTGTGGGGAGGCAGACTTGAATTTTAGCGATGAATCTCTTGTCGATAAGTGTATTCCTGTCTTCTTGGTGAATGGTTAAAGCGGCCGAATAGATTCTTGAAAAATTTAACCCCTCCGTCACTACGTGCCACCTCCCCTATATTTTGCCGTGCAAAACACAGAGGAGGAGTTTAAAAGTAACCCTCTATTCATTTGTGAAGTGCCCCCAAAAAGTTGAATGAGTTTAACCTAACCGGAAATATTTCACTTCATAGTTAGTACCAGATTACTCAACTCCTCTCCTCTATATTGAAATCTTCGAAGTGAGTTTTAGCCCTCTCCCCCTGTGTCGCGCAGCAATAGGGGAAGAGCCCGCAGGGCGAGGGGGGTGAAAAAATCATATAATCTTTGATTGAGGGGTTAGAGGTATAAAAGGAGAAAATATCGACTCAGTCGATATTTTGCGTAGAGAGATGATTCTTCTATGTATCTTATGAAGCATATTTTCGGTAGCATTCTATTGTTTGGTTATTGAGTTTTTTCGTTCATGAAACATGCTTTCGAATACAGCGGGGAAAAATTCAAAGCTGATTCTTAAAAAATAGTAAAAATAGAAAACTAAAATCTTTAAATATTTGTTTAATGCTAAACTCGGCGTATTTTTGCGGTGTAATGCCGGGTGCATTATTTTTTTAAGAAAGAAAATTGTTTATGCAACTATAAGCAAAGCAAGTATTAGTTTCGTTAAAGCAAAGTAAAAGATAAATAGAAGCGTATGAAAATAAATGGAAGCATATGGGCAGGGAGGGCATTGTTAGCAGCCTTCTTGTTATCTTTTCTGATGGGTTCGGCACAACAACCGGTTTCGCTCGATTCTTGCCGACAGATGGCATTAAAGAATAATAAGCAACTGCGTATAGCCGAAGAAAAGGTGAAAGGGGCAGGCTATACAAAAAAATCGGCTAGGGGAGCTTATTTCCCGGGAATAGATTTTACCGGGTCTTATATGTATAATCAAAAGTCGATATCGCTTTTGGAGTCCGACCAATATTTGCCTACAAAGACATTCGATTTAGCCAGTCAAGAATACAAGTATAATGTGGTAACTAACCCGGCGACCGGGCAGCCTATATTGAACAACGGGCAGCCTATACCGTCGACTGTCGCCATGATCCCGAAGGAGGCTTTCGAGTTCGATGTACATAATGTGTATGCTGGGTTGGTGACACTGACGCAACCTATTTTTATGGGGGGTAAGATAAAGGCATTGAACGATATTGCCGGATATGCCGAGAAGTTGGCGGTGTCGCAGAAGAATACGGCCGAGAAGGAAATTATTTATCAGACAGATGAGGCTTATTGGCAAGTGGTCTCTCTCGTTCATAAGAGAAAACTGGCCGAGAGTTATACGGCTTTACTCGATACGTTGAACCGGCATGTACAAGAGATGATAGCCGAAGGAGTTGCGACTCAGTCGGACGGATTGACCGTGGCCGTGAAGTTGAATGCCGCTCAGATAACCCTTGCTAAGGTCGATAACGGATTGGCTTTGTCGCGTATGGCTTTGGCTCAAATTTGTGGGTTGCCGGTCAATTCTATATTTACGCTTGAAGATGAATCGTTGGAGCGTGTAGCTCCGCAGGAGGCTCCGTTGTCGTATAATATGGAGGAGGTTTTTAAAAATCGGAACGAAGTGTTGAGTCTTAATTATGCGGCGAAAATCTATGAAAAGAAGAAAAACTTGGCTCTTTCCGATATGTTACCCAAGTTGGCTTTGGTGGGGACTTATTCTTTTACCAATCCCAACGTATTTAACGGATTTAAAAACGAGTTCGACGGTATGTTCAGCGTGGGAGTAATGCTCAATATTCCAATCCTTCATTGGGGAAAGAACTACAATAAGATTCGTGCCGCTAAGAGTGAAGCGGTTGTTGCCAAGTTGGAATTGGCCGACGTGAAAGAAAAGATAGAATTGCAGGTAAGTCAAGCGGCTTTTAAAACTTCGGAGGCTTATAGAACTTATAAAATGGCTGTGAAAAATTTGGAGAAAGCCGATGAAAATTTGAGAAATGCGCAACTTGGATTTCAAGAGGGAGTACTTACGACGACAAATGTTCTTGAAGCTCAAACAGCATGGCTCGAAGCCCAATCGGAAAAAATAGATGCCGAAATCGATACCCGACTTTGCGAGGTTTATTTGGCTAAGGCTTTGGGCACTATGAAATATTGAAAATAGAAAATATAAAAAATAGCAAAACAGATTTACAATGGAAAATCTAAGAGAAAAGAAAGAGCGCAGTTTGGTCGTAGGCCTCATTGCTTTGATTGTCATTATAGTTGTTTTGGCCTTGATCGGATTATTCTTGCTTAAACCGGAGCCCCAAATTATTCAAGGGCAAGCCGAAGCGACACAAGTACGGGTTTCAGGAAAGTTGCCCGGCCGAGTGGTCGAATTCATGGTAGAGGAGGGACAGCATGTTCTGGCGGGGGATACATTGGTACATATTCATTCTTCGTTGGTAGAGGCGAAACTTTCACAGGCCGAGGCTATGGAAACCGTAGCTAAGGCTCAGAATAAAAAGGTGGACAGTGGTACGCGCGTGGAACTGTTGAATTCTGCCTATGATATGTGGCAACAGGCTCAAGCCGGTTTAACGATCGCCAAGAAGACGTATGAGCGTATGCAGTCGTTGTATAAGAAAGGAGTAGTTTCGGAACAAAAACGCGATGAAGCCGAGGCTGCTTATAAAGCAATGGTCGCTACTGAAAGTGCGGCTAAATCGCAATATGAAATGGCAAAGGCCGGTGCGCAGGCCGAGGATAAGGCTGCCGCTGCCGCTATGGTCGCCGCCGCACAAGGTAGTGTCGCAGAGGTCGAGTCTATTTTGTCGGATTCTTATCTGACGGCTCCTACCGACGGTGAAATTTCCGATATTTTTCCGAATGTGGGGGAATTGGTGAGTTTAGGTGCTCCGATTATGAATGTATTGAAACTCGACGATATGTGGGTTTCGTTCAATGTTCGGGAAGACTTGTTAGAAAATTTGACTATGGGAGCCGAAGTACAGGCTATAATTCCGGCATTGGAAAATAAGGAAGTGACTTTGAAAGTATTTTATATTCGGGATATGGGATCTTATGCGGTATGGCGCGCTACGAAAGTTACCGGGCAATACGATGCCAAAACTTTCCAAGTGAAAGCCCGTCCGGTCGAACCGGTCGATAATCTACGTCCGGGAATGTCGGTATTGTTGAAAAGAGATAAAAAATAAAATGGAAGTTCTGTAACTTCGAGAATGTCTATATGTCAGAACGAATGGAATATCAAACGGGGCTTTGGGCTACTATTGTCCGGGAATTGAAACAACTGGTTTCGCGTCCTATCTATGTACTTTGTATGGTAGGAGCGCCGCTATTCAGTTGCATATTCCTGCTTTCCTTGATGTACGAAGGGTTACCTCATAAGATTCCGGTAGCGATTGTCGATCACGACCACACCTCTACGTCTAGGAATTTTATTCAACAGCTTGGATCTCAGGAGTCGGTCGATGTTGCCTATAAGTTGAATAGCTTTACCGAGGCTCGGGAGTTGATGCAGTCGGGTGATATTTTCGGATTTTTGATTATTCCTGAGGATTTTGAAGCGAAGGCTATCGCCGGTCGTCAACCCGAAATTTCTTTTTATACGAATGATGCCTATTACATTCCTGCGTCGCTGCTATATAAAAGTTTCAAAACCATGTCGGTGTTAGCTTCGGGTGCAGTCGTGCGCCAAGTATTACTTTCTGCGGGAGCCGAGGAGTCACAGATTATGGCTAAGTTGCAGCCGATAGCGACGGATATGCATGCGTTGGGCAATCCGTGGATTAGCTATTCGGTTTATCTGAATAATTCTTTTCTTCCCGGGTTATTGCAATTGATGATTCTGTTGGTTACGGTTTTCAGTATCGGATCTGAGATGAAACGAGCCACGTCGAGAGAATGGTTGCGGACTGCCGACGATTCGATTATTATTGCTATTACAGGTAAACTCATTCCCCAAACGATCATATTTTTTTCGATGGGGCTTTTATACTTGTCGTTGCTATACGGTTATTTGCATTTCCCGATGCATAACAGCATTTGGCACATGATTTTCGCGATGTTCTTGTTGGTTGTCGCTTCACAGAGTTTTGCGGTAATTATTATGTGTTTTGCGCCTTCGTTAAGAATTGGGTTGAGTGTCGGTGGTTTGGTGGGAGTCTTGTCTCTTTCTATCGCGGGATTTTCTTTCCCTGTGCCGGCTATGTATTTGCCGTTCCAAGCTATCTCGTATGTATTGCCTGTACGGCATTATTTTTTGATTTATGTAGATCAGGCATTGAATGGAATACCTCTTTATTATTCGCGTGTACATTATGTCGCATTGATTTTGTTTGCGGTGGCATCCACTCCGTTGTTACCCCGGTTGAAAAAGGCTTTGATGCGTCAAGTATATGTACCGTGATGTAAAAATAAAATGATATGAAATTGTTTCATTCTATAAAAATAGGTTTGTCCGACATTTATTACATTTGGCGGCGGGAATACCGTGCTGTTTTTCATGATTTGGGAATCGTGCTGTTTTTCTTTGCTTTACCATTCGCTTATCCGATTGTATATGCCGCAGTGTATAACCCTGAGGTAGTGAGGGAAGTGCCTATGGTCGTCGTGGATAATGCCCGTACCCCTTTGAGCCGGGAGCTCGCTCGTGAGATGGACGCGACACCGAATGCGCATATCGTTTCGTATTGTGCCGATATGGACGAGGCGAAGCACATGATGTATGAAAAGCATTGTTATGGAATATTGTTTATTCCGGAAGATTTCAGTCGAAAAATAGAGCGAGGTGAACAAAGTGTCGTTTCGTTCTATTCGGATATGAGTATTCTCTTGAATTACAAAGGTTTTTTAATTGCGTTGACCGATGTGACGATGAACCTCGGAGGAAAGTTACAGACTCAGGCTTTGGGTGGAGCCACGCAGGAACAAATCAATGTAGCGACACAACCCATTCCGTATAGCTCTATTAATTTGTATAATCCAGAGTCGGGTTTGGCATCGTTTTTATTGCCTGCCATATTGGTGTTGATTTTACAGCAGAGCCTTATTTTGGGAATTGGTATGATGGCTGGGGGAATTTATGAACATCGACAGTTACACCTGTTTTACAGTGGACGAGAACATATGCACAATAATGTATTGCATTTGGTGATAGGCAAATCATTGTGCTATTTTAGCTTGTATATTTTATGTACAGCATACATATTACATTTTATTCCGTGGCTTTTTAAATATCCGCAGATAGGTAGTCAGGTAGAAATTTATTCTTTTGCCGTTCCGTTCTTGTTATCTTCTATATTTTTTGGAATGACGCTATCCATATTTGTTCGAGAACGTGAAAGTTCTTTCTTGTTGTTTGTCTTTACTTCGGTTATATTTTTGTTCATATCGGGTATTACATGGCCTCGTTATGCCATGCCGGAGTACTGGAAGTGGTTGGGTGCTCTCATTCCGTCTACTTGGGGAATAGAAGGCTTTGTACGTATGAATACGGCCGGGGCTGGTATTTATGATGTGCGTCATGCCTATACGATGTTATGGATTCTGACGGGAGTTTATTTTGTGACGACTTGCTTGGTTTATAGGTATCAGATTTGGAAAGATAAAAAACGAGGCTTTTCGGGAGTGCTCGATTCAGGGGTAGATTAAAAGAACAGGTTAGTTATATAGATAGAAGCCGACATCTTAATAGATAGTCGGCTTTGTTGTTTTTTGTGAAATCCATCGATTTTAAAACGGTTTTGATATTTTATTATTATCTTTACGTCCCTTTTCTAAAAATATAACTTAAATAATAGATAATGAACTGTATTTCACGTAACTGTTTGTTGCTTGTCGTTTTGACTTGCTTGTTTCCGTTCTTTGTATTTGCAGAGATTCCTGCCGGATATTATGATGATGCTGTTGGAAAAAGCGGTGAGGATTTGCAAAAAAGTTTGTCTACCATCTTAAACGATGCAAACGATGTAGGTTATAATGGCTTGTGGAATCTTTATAAAACGACAGACAGACGTTCCGATGGGAAAGTGTGGGATATGTATTCCGATATAACGAACTATACTTTTGGAACCGATCAATGCGGTTCATATGGGAGTGAAGGCGATTGCTATAATAGAGAGCACTCGGTTCCCAAAAGCTGGTTTAGTGAGCGGTCGCCTATGAAGTCCGATGTGTGGCATGTCTATCCAACCGATGGAAAAGTAAATGGAATGCGTAGCAACTACCCGTTTGGAGAGGTAGCCTCTGACGCACCGGGCTCGGAAAATGGATTTTCCAAATGGGGAAAATGTAAGACTCCTGGTTATTCGCATACGGTATTCGAGCCGAACGATGAATATAAAGGCGATTTTGCGCGTACTTATTTCTATTTTGCTACTCGGTATAAAGGGGTGGCAACGAGTGGATATGGTGCTGAGGTGTTTTCCTCTGCCTATCCTTATATAACCAAGTGGCAGTTGGATATGTTGCTTCGTTGGCATGAGCAAGACCCCGTTAGCCAAAAAGAATTGGATAGAAATGAAGCTGTCTATGAGTCGCGTCAAGGAAATCGGAACCCGTTTATCGATTATCCCGAATTGGTCGATCTCATCTTTGGAGACAGTCGTAATATCCCCTTTATGCCAGATGGAGGAGATGCTCCGTATATCGAGGCTCCTCGAAACGGATCGACTGTCGATATGGGAATCGCTTCGGTGAATAGTTCTTCACCGGTAACGGTTCAACTGTCTGTTAGAGGACGTAATATCGAGAGTACTGTTTCGGTTGAAGTAGGGGGTAATGATAGTGAGTGCTTTTCGGTGAATCGTCGGGAACTTACAGCCGATGAGGTTAATAATGGAACGACTGTCGAGTTAGCCTATCGTTCTTCGGTAGTAGGTTCGCACGAAGCTGTTTTGGAAATATCGGGAGGTGGGTTAAAGTCTCCGATTATCGTTAATTTGAAAGGACAGGCTATCGATGATTTTGTCGCATTGCCGGCGAAGGATATTACGAAAAATTCTTTTGTGGCGGTTTGGACTCCGAAATCGGAAGCAACCGATTATGAATTGAATGTGTGGTACGACGACTATTCGTCGAGTGCTCCTGAGAAGGACATATTGGACGTGACGTTTTCGTCGAAGCCCGATTCGTGGACCTATGAGGGATATACTGCTGCTGAATCGGGAAAATTACGATTAGGTTCGGGTAGTAAGGACGGTAGCGCTACTACTCCTATCCTTGATTTATCGGCCGGAGATGTATCGATAACGGTAGTGGCCGAACCTTATAAAGAAGATCTGTCTGTGTTGTTTGTTTTGGTCGATGGTCAAGAGATTAGCCAGATTAACCTCGATGGTACTACGACCACAACTATTCCGGTGAAGGAGGGAACGAAAACATCAACAATCACCTTGATGGCCAAGAGCGATCATCGGGTCTATCTGCATAGCGTAGTGGTGAAGAGCGGTGGAGGTTCTACCCCTGTTGTTTTAGATGGATATCCTCGTCGAGTAGGAGATGTAAACGAATATATGGTATCCGATTTAACTCCCGCTGTGCAGTATCATTATACGGTGACTCCCTATATCGGGGAAGAGGCTCAGTCGGTGTCTAATACGATTTCAGTCTCTACGTGGTCGGCTGCTGTCGATGATATGGAGGCAGATCGTGTTTTGATGTTTACCTCTGGGAATGTGTTGCATATACTCAATGCCCCGATGAATGCTGTTGCCTCGTGGTATACGATGGACGGGCGTTTGTGTGGCTCGCGGATTTTGCATAGCGAGGAGGTCGAATGGGAGTTGCCCGAAGGAATTTATATCGTGAAGGTTGTATCTCCGTCGTTACAAAATACGGTGAGAGTGCATAGCTCGCGTTGAGATTAAAAATCTGTATTATGAGTACTATGAAAAATTGTGCCCGGATAATTTTCGGGGTATTGGGAATTTCGTTTCTGGGATTTCGGCTTGATGCCACAGTTCCTGCGGGCTATTATTATGCGGCCGATGGAAAACATGGAGCTGAGTTGAAAACTGCATTATACGAAATAATAAGTTCGATGCATACACTCGGTTATGGTAGTGGGGAAGATGCCACGTGGGAGGGCTTCTCCCGAACAGACCGTAAAGAAGATGGCAGTGTGTGGGACAGGTATTCCGATGAAATACGCTATTTCGATGGCTTTAATGCCGTCGGGGGCATGCATATAGAGCACTCTTTCCCGAAAAGTTGGTGGGGCGCTTATGAAAATAATGCTTATAGGGATTTGCATCATTTGTTCCCGGCAGACGGATCGGCCAATTCCGCTAAAAACAATTTGCCGTTGGGTGAGGTCACGGGAGTTTCTGGCTTTGACAATGGGGTCTCGAAGGTAGGAAAGAATGGTTGGGGAGTAGATTATACCGACCGTTGCTTCGAACCTGCCGACGAGTATAAGGGCGATTTTGCTCGTGCCTATTTCTATGTCGTAACGGCCTATGAAAACTTGTGTGACTATTGGCAGTCGCCTATGCTCGATAACAATACTTATCCGGTATGGAAAGAGTGGGCGTTGGACATGCTGTTGGAGTGGCATTCGCAAGACCCTCCGTGCGAAAGAGAGTTGGCGAGGAACGATTCGGTTTATACCATACAGGGGAATCGAAATCCTTATATAGATTATCCCGATTTGGTCGAGTATATATGGGGAGCTCATCGGGAAGACCCGTTCAGGTTCCCCGCAGAGACTCTCCCTTTCTTGGCTTTGCCTCGTCGGGATCAAATCATGGATATGGGGGTGATTATGTTGGGTGATAATAAAAGCGAACAACTTGATATATTGGGAAACAACCTCACCTCTTCTTTGTCCCTCTCGTGGGCGATAGGAGGTATATTTGAACTTTCCGATTACGAAGTGTCGGCACAAGAAGTGCACGATGGTTGTACAGTTGAAATATCGTGTCGAGAGCTGAGGAAAGGAGAATATCGCGATACGGTGATTATTTCGGGAGGGGGCATTGAGACCCCGTACCGCATACCGGTACAAGTAGTTTCAGTCCCTTCGTTTATAGAAACCTCGGCATCCGATGTTACGGCCACCGAGGCTTTGATACATTGGATTAATTACCCCGAAGCTATCGATTACCAAGTTTCTCTTTGGTCGGGGAATACCTCTGCCGGAGATTTGATTATTTCGGCTTATGTCGAGGGATCGGGGTATAATAAAGCGATTGAAATCTATAACGGAACAGGAGTCCCGGTCGACCTTTCTGCATACAGTTTGCGAATGGAGGTTAATGGCAGTGGTTCTTTCGTGAACGATACTCCGTTAGGACCTTCTATATTAAATAACGGAGAGACCTATTTATTATTAAATTCGCTATCGACTGATGGGGAGTTAATCGCTAAGGCTTCGCAGATTATTCCCGGGGGAGAAACTTCGCCTCTCAATTTCAATGGGAATGATGCTGTTGCGCTTTGTCGCGATGGTATAATAATTGATGTGGTGGGTGTTGCCGGGGAAATAGCTTATTGGGGGCAAGATAAAACGTTGTATCGCCGTTCCGAGATAACACACCCTACATCGCGATATAATGGGAAAGAGTGGATATCGTCTCCGAAAGATGATTTTTCGAGGATAGGGCTTTTTCGTATGCAGCTTGACGACAAACGGGAATATATACAGACCGATAAGTCAATCGGGCTCGTACAAAACTATCGTTTTACCGAATTGCGACCGTTGACTCGCTACACCTATCAAGTGAGCGCTGTTATACCTTCGGGTATAGTAAAGGCCGCATACAGCATGCAATTTGAGACAGATTCTCTGGCTGTGCCGCAGTTGCTCGATGCCTCGGATATAACCGATAGTACTTTCCGAATAAATTGGGAAGAAGTTCAGGGAGCCGATAATTATGAGATAATTTGTTTTACACAGACCGGTGAACAACATGTTTATACTGAGGGATTTGACGAAGTAGATTCGTCCGGAAAACCTCTGCCCGATAATTGGGAGGGAACAGCTTCCGGTAATTATACATCTGCGGCAAGTAGCGGAGTGTCGGCTCCTTCGGTCGCATTGAAAAATACGGGAGAATATTTACAGACCCCTCGGTATAACGAGGGTATAGTAAAGGTTTCGTTTATGTATCGTTTTGCATCCTCCGGGACGGGGTCCTACATTGTTGTTGAGAAAGAATCGGATAATAGTTGGATAGCTATTGATACATTGCGATATGTCGATACTTCTAAGAATTATCCCGAATATACCTTTTCGATCGAAGAACGTGTGACTTCGGTAAAAGTCGTTTATGCACATAAAGAAAAAGGAAACGTAGCTGTCGATGATGCTTCGATTACTTATGGAGCTTATGTTAAGGATATTTTCTCTCAGGAAAAGGTCGGGAATATTACGACTCATGTTATAGAGGGGCTTTCTCCTCAGACAGAGTATGGCTATCAAGTCCGTTCGGTATGTAAAGATGTTGTTTCAAATTGGTCTTCGGTACAGAGAGCCGTTACGGCCGATATCTCGGCTGTTACATCTGTTCGATCATGTGATCCGCTCGTATATGTGTCGGGACGGCAAATTATAATAGCGACTCTTTGTGGTTCCGAACGAATATCGGTTTACAATCTATCTGGGCAAATGTTATATGCAGTGGCTGCTGAGGGGAAAAACCAAATAGCGATAAATGTCGATCGAGGAATTTATATAATAAAAATAGAGGCGAGGAATAAAATATTCAATAAAAAAATAATTCTGTAAAAAGCAGAATATTATATGGTTATATTTTATTTAAAAAATAATTCAAAAAAAACATTGAGAAAAATTTGGATTGTAAGTGGGAAAGGCAGTATCTTTGCAGCACTTTCGCAAAACGGGGAGGCCACGAGGCCGCCGTTAGAGAGAGGAAAAGTTCATTGAGGAAATTGAAGAAGCAAGTGTAGTACAGGAAAATAAGAGAGAAAGAAGTCAATTCGGTCAGGTGACGCTTCGAAGGTATAATAAAGAAAAAGAAAAGAATACAACGAAGAGTTTGATCCTGGCTCAGGATGAACGCTAGCGACAGGCCTAACACATGCAAGT